>Ga0041059_1000431_pt1 | contig 31288 bp, 38 predicted proteins | sample AraColnosormetaG_FD_56232 | JGI IMG/M metagenome (GOLD analysis project Ga0041059, IMG submission 56232) | Arabidopsis roots microbial communities from North Carolina, USA - Col MF nosort | ecosystem: Host-associated > Plants > Roots > Unclassified | place: USA: North Carolina | collected...
TCCGATTCAGAGATTCCGTTTCTTCTCTTACTTATCTCAGGTTCTCTTCGTCTCTAATGTTTCTCAACAATTCTTAGCTTGAGTATAAGAAAGAAAGATTTTATTTTTCAGATGAAGAAATTAGGACAACACTCCAACCAAAATAAAGTTATCTCCTTTAGAGTAGCATTGATGATTTGCCCAAGCTCCTGACTAAACAAATGTCTCTTGTGTTTACTCTTATCTTGCTTTGTAGCTGAATGGAAGAAGAAGCGTTTTGGCTTGCTCTGGCTATGAAAATCGTTATCTTTCGTCTTTAGGTAATCACTAATTTCCTTTGTCTTTTGATTTCCATACTCTGTATCCTGTCTTTATGAGTGTGTTTCGTTTGGTCAGTTGAAGCTTCAGATTGTGAACTTGATGAAGTTCCAGATGATAGAAAAGTAGCGGAGAAAGACACTGCTCTACATTTAGCATTGTCACAGCTTTCAGGTGATTTTGATAAAGACTCTAAGTTGTCATTGCAGCGGTTTTACAGAAAAAGGAGAGTTTCTGTGATATCCACGGGTTCCCTCAACCTTGATCTAGCTCTTGGAGTTGGAGGATTGCCAAAGGTTGTTGTTAATTTAGAGTCTCAGATAGGACTAGCCAAGCTAAAGGTATTGCAATTAATGAGGTCTCTAAATGTGTGTTTACAAGAGAACTTTGTTGGTTTTTGTGTAGGGAAGAATGGTTGAGGTTTACGGAAAAGAAGCATCTGGAAAGACAACTCTAGCTCTGCATATCATCAAGGAAGCTCAAAAGCTTGGAGGTACTGTTCTTGAATCCCATTCTCAATACATTTGTTTGAACAGAAACCTTGGGACTTGTTACTAGAATCCATCCTAAGTTGGGGACACATATCTTCTACTTTTTCCTTTCTTGTTTCTAGTGCGATAAGTAAGATTCGATTTTGTGAAGTTACAGTTTGATTCTGACTTGCTTTTGTTCTTCACTCCATTAGCTTTTTATTTATCTAAAAGACTTGTTTGTGCCAGGTTATTGCGCTTATCTTGATGCAGAGAATGCCATGGATCCTTCTCTAGCAGAATCAATAGGTGTGAACACAGAAGAGCTTCTGATATCACGACCTAGTTCTGCTGAAAAGATGCTAAATATTGTTGATGTGCTGACCAAGAGTGGGTCAGTAGACGTAATTGTGGTAGACAGTGTGAGTTCTCATTCTTTCATCTCAATATGTTCATATATTCTTTCTGCATCTGTTAATATTAAAAGTGGAATCTACAGGTTGCTGCTCTTGCCCCTCAATGTGAACTTGATGCTCCTGTAGGAGAAAGATACAGAGACACACAATCAAGAATAATGACACAGGCGCTCAGAAAAATCCATTACTCAGTTGGCTATTCTCAGACACTGATCGTTTTTCTTAATCAGGTAAAGGAAATATCACGGTTTACTTTCTTTTGCTCACTTAGTTGGATCGTATTGACCCACCTACCAAAGATAATATCTCTCTGCTTATTTACCTGATCCAGGTCAGATCACATGTGAAATCTAACATGCATTTCCCGCACGCCGAAGAAGTGACTTGTGGAGGAAACGCATTACCGTTTCATGCAGCTATACGTCTCAAAATGATAAGAACCGGGCTAATAAAGACTGCCAATAAGGTATAGTTAGGCACATTGTTACCATTGTACGTGTTACTGTAAGCTTGATTTGCCTTAATCTCTAAAATAATGCATAATTTCTGCGAAGGGCAGTAACATCTTTATTATCATTTGATTGCTTTGTTTCCTCAGATAAGTGGTCTCAATGTCTGCGTCCAAGTGGTGAAGAATAAACTGGCGCCCGGAAAGAAGAAATCTGAATTGGGGATTCACTTTGGTCATGGTTTCTACGTGGAGCGAGAGGTATTAGAATTGGCTTGTGAGCATGGAGTTATCTTAAGAGAAGGAACTAGCTATTTCATTGAAGGCGAGGTCATTGAAGGGAAAGACGCAGCTGAGAAGTATCTGGTGGAAAATAAAGAGGCTCTCGATACTGTCGTTGCAATCCTGAGGAACCAGCTCTTCAAGATGTGACAGAGGGAATGTATTTCGAGTTCTCCAAACAAATGTGTATGTTTCGATAAAGCCAAAAACCAATTGAGCTTTTCATCAACCCTGACGTCCCTATTAAACAACGTGGAAGGGACAGAAGCAGTTAGGGAATGCTAACTAAAAGGAGGATCAGAGAAGATGTGCAAAAGCTGGTTGTCATTAGATGATATCATCATAGTCATTGTTCTTGTTAGAGATTCTCCATCATGTATACTGCAGAGATTCCGGTTTCCTTAATGGGTTTGAACCGTTTTATCAAGCATTCTTTCCTTTTGTCTTGAACCAATCATCAGTTCATTTATTGGCTTATGGAAAGCAGTTTTTCTTGTCACTTAACAAGTTTACAGTGACCAAACCTACCAACAACTATAGGCACTATTACTTCTACAAAGTTTGACATATGTGATAAATAGACTAATCATATGTTAGGTTAACTTCACTGTGGACAGATCCATCTTCCATCCTAATCCAGGTCTTAATACGAAAGGGCATTTCAGAAATCTCCAAAATCCTTGATCCCCTTGGCCAATTTCCATATCCACCATAACCTGTGTGTCTCGCAAAGCAAAGCCAGAGTTTATCTTTGTACGGACAGCACCAGTCTAGTCCATGGTTGTGTCCTACAAACACTGCCTACTTACACAAAAATATAGTTCATTAAAGTTATATCAAACCAGTATCTAAGTGTTAAGCAATTTCGTGTTTAATAATTAGTACCTTAACGGAGGATCTGTTCTCAAGAACTCTCATCATCCCATTTTCAGCTTCTTGAGCAACAACTTTCTCTTTGTTGATTGATCCAACGCAAGGTTTTGTTATCCATAACCTTGGAGCTACTTTCTTGTATGCTTTACTAGGTATGTGCCAAAATATCAACTCCGGGATCCTGCCCGAAATATACATCTTTCGATATCGACTTAGCGAATGATCGAGTTTTTCCCACCAAAAAAGCTTTAATGTTTTGGTTCATACCTTAAATAGGGATTAAGAGTATTAGACTTGGTTTTAAACCATTCCACTTGAGCATTTGAGATAACCTCCGGGTATGAACCACCGCCCGAATCAAGAAAATATAGCAATGCCACGGGTGGTTTCGAATGATCCGATGATTCCACAAGAAGGACATAGTTAGATACGCTTGGCCATAGCTCCTTAGGACTAATCATGGAGTATGAGAGTGCATTGGATGACTTTATTTCTTCCTGAATCAGTTCCACTCGCGTAGTTCCTCTGAACGTGCATCCATCATCATCTGATGCTGCAGGGCAACGAAGGGGAGGAATACCGGAGGAAGACAACCAATCCAAAGGCCAAACAAAAGAAGCATCGTCATGGTTACCAAAGAGAGTAGCCCATGGAATGCCTCTGTCTCTTGTAGGAGAGATTGCTTTGTCCCAAAACAAGCTTGCGTTTTGGATTGCTATGTTGTTAGCCGTCACAACATCTCCCAAATAGACCACAAAATCTGTTCATATCTCCAAAAAAAACGGTTATTTCAGTTAAAGCTAATCTCACAACATTTTTAAGAAAATTGAAGGTCAATATTTGTGTTTGGACGTGGCGTTTTAATAGAATCAAAATTTCTGTAGCTAAACCAAACCAACAAACCGATCCAAAGCTAAACCACATCTTATTGTGTGGTTATCACTCTTTCTACACCAAATAACGTTACTCATATCAAAATGAGAGATAATGGTAGAAAATTGTTGTACGGTAACTTGTCAGTGTGACATGATGATTGATGACCTGGAGTTTCAGCGTCGAGAACGGCGGACATAACGTTAACGGAGTTCACATCCTGACCAGGACCCCAATCAGTCCACGTGTCTTCACCGAAGTGGAGGTCTGCAAATATTGCGATCTTGAAAGGTGATCCTTCCCGCACCCGAAGATTTCCCACCGTCCTCCCCGTAGTCGTTGGTATGCTTAGCACTATAATAATGATCTGAAACAACGACGGTTTTTTCATCGACTTCGAGTAATAATATATATCTACTAGTTTTTTGTTGTTGTTGTTGTCTTTCATGTAGCGCATGTTCAAAGAATATTCAGTAACTCTTTCTATTTGTGGAGGAATTCTTCCCTCGAGAGATAGTGACGTCTTATTCTCTTTCTGTTTCTGTTTCTTTTTCTCTGTTAGCATGTGAGTATGTGATCATGTCATGTCTATTTCAGTTTCAACTTTCGACTAAACATTAATTCCATTTTCCTCCTCATATATTTTATCTTTTTTTCCAGTGTCCAGCTCATACGATTCTTTCATATTTGACAGAAAAGAAAATGTAATTTGGGATATGATGAGAAATGAGAGGAAATATAAATTAAAATTTAGCAGAAAAATACAGCTTAAGTGGAGGGTTCTCACTTCTCATGTTAGATAAAATGGACCAAAGAATCAAATAGTAACTATGAGAAAAAAACAGTGAAGTAAAGAACAATTGAAGCTCTGTAAGATTACTCTTAAGGAGTCTTTTTGAAGATTTGTTGGTGAAAAATAAAATCATCTCTTTAGCAACCTGAGCACATCTCCAACAAGATGTAGCGATCCTGTGACCAGAACCTGTTGCACAAAGCATCATTAGAAACCAAACATAAGCCGGTACCAAAGAGGTTAATGTTCTGTTCTATTCCAGAATGTCTGAAAACAAAAATCAGACTTTCATTCTTGTCTTTGGAAGTGGATAATGAATATAGCTTTGCCTTACCTCTAGTTTCAGTGAAGGGTTTCGGCGTACGCAGTCTCTTAGCCAGTTTATAGTCAATGGAAGTGAAGGCATTACGGCACTGGAAGTGACCGGTGTCCCTGCAGGTCCACCACATTGAGGTGCATCTCCGCACAGGAAATCATGAGGTGGTAAGGCGGTTATTCCATCGGGTTTCAGTGTATGGTCAAGCCCCGCATCTGATTAATTAGTCACCAGACATATGATCAAGTTTAGGCGTGACATCAACAAGTTACAAAGAAGCAATACTTAAGCTTACCAGTCCCTTGGATTGATTTCTCCCATAGTCTTTGTAGTCTGAATTGCCAAGTCAAATCCTTTCTACGTGTATCTGAAGGAATCGCTGATGCACCCGAAATGACTTTGTTGTAAGTAGACATGCTCGGGACAAAAAGCGCTCTTGAGAAATGAGTGCCTGAGAGTGTTTCATTCACCAATATGCATAAGTATTAACACGAAACTAGAAAAACAGAGTATATAGTTTGTTTTGTATTACCTGAGGAAGCGCAAGTGGTGACCAGCTTTGGAAGTAAGACTTGAGGGTCTCTCACTTCCATGCAGTTGAACAGAAGAATCTGTCGACAAATAGGAAAGCTTCACAAAGTCAGATCAAAAGTTTGAAACACAAATCAATGTGCAATACCTTGAATAGTAAAGCAAAAGAGTTGTGTTAACAAAGAAATTGCATTGATCATTGTTGGTCTTGAATACCTGTTTGGAGACTCTGTTTAAGTCTGTACCATACTCCCCATGTCTCATGTAACCATTGACAGCAGTGGATAAGCTTTTGTCTCCTCTGACTGCAGAAGAGAACCATCGACCACAAGCCTCCATGCTCTCTGGACTGTGAGCACCATCCAAGTAAAAGATCAGATCACCGCATGGAGTTTCCATCGAGTCTGATGAGTCCTGCGGATCTGAAACTACATCATGAACAACTTGAGCTCTCCCATGAAGACGTGCCGTTGCAAGACCACGACAAAATGCCACGGGAATCTCAGTTTCCTTGCTTTCCTGTTAGTAAAAATCCCAAAAGAACAAACAAGATTCACCAAAAATTGTCCTCAACGTTTTGATAAAGGTTAATGACCAAGAGAAACGCCCAACATTTGGAAATATCTTCTTCCAATTCCCGGTTCTTTGAAGCCAGCATCTTGAAAGAGAAACAGCAAGACCTGCATTTACTAGCTGATGATCCCCAGACAAGCCAAGCGTAACTCCGTCCAACTTTTTAGGTTCAAGAGGCGCTACTACTTCTAGAGGAACCTGTAATGCAGGCGAAACAACATTCAATATTTCGCCCTTGTAGTTCAATTCTTTATAAAAGCATAACTAAGCTACAGACGCCAAAAAGACCACGATAAGGTTTAAAACTTAAACTGCTTTATTTCCAAAACTGAGAATCCAAGAGGCCAAGACACCAAGGAACCAAAGATAGAAACCCTGGTGGTAAATTATATTGATCCTAGACACTGGCATGTGTATTTGATAAACTCTTATCAGAACTACAACCTTTTTGAACTTGTAGTAATAACTAACCGTGGGAATACATGGCATAACTAGAATGAAATATAGAACCTACTATAGTTACCTCGAGATTATTAGCTGTTTTCTGAAGAACATCCATTGCTTCAGAGAGTTGTGGTACTGTGAAGGCGGGGATTTGAGGCTTTCATTAACATACAAGAAAACAAAGCAAATCAGAGAATTTCTTCTACATGAAGCTGCCAATGGGAAACTTTGAAACAAATATAGTGGATTCATAAAATTCTGAGACAAAGAAAATCTTTTGAAAAGTACCTTGAAAATCCCAGCCTTATGAAAGGCAATATCAGCTAGCGTATTTCCTATGTAGAATTAGCATTGAGAATCTAGAGTTAGAAGCATGAGAGAGAACCTACGTTCGACTAATGAAATAGTATGGCATACCCAATATGTCCATATGATCCATCCCAAGAGAAGCAATGCCACAGACAACAGGTTTTTGAATCTGTAGTTTACATTTTTAATGAACATAGATGTCCAACATTAAATAAATATGACAGATTGACGGGAAACATAAGATTTTTAAATGATGCTTACCACATTTGTCGAGTCAAGTTTTCCCCCAAGTCCAACTTCAATGACAGCAACATCAACCTAACAGGAAGTAAGCATCCAGTTTTAGCTACACATTAGGTTTCAATGCAATGGGAACTTAGTGAAACGTATAAGAATTCTTGATGAGAATAGTAATATACCTTTTCACAAACAAAAATCTTAAATGCCAATACTGTGAGAAACTGAAAAAGAGGAGGCATGGTAAGACCATCTACAGCTTTCTCCTGCAAAAAAGAAGCTCACGATTAGATATCTATATCTACATTGTTTGCTACTAATCTAGACTGAGTATTTTACTCGTAGTTAACCATTTTTCTACAGACAGCACTAAAGGTTATACAGCCAATACATTCTACAGATCAACGCGAAAACATTTACCTTCTCATTCCATAAATACAACAGAACAGACTCAGAATGGGAAATTGCTATAAAAGCAATGCAAAGAGGAAGAGCATGACTTCTGGTAATTTGTGGCAGAAAGTTAGCAATGAATAATAATTAAAGACTATATCTCGCACTGGAACAAAAGGCACTGCATATTGAAAAGGGCCTTTTACCTTCAATAACTTCCAACATTCCCAGAAGTACTGTAGAAACTTTTCCTCAGATATATCCAAGCTGGAAAAGCGAAACAACATTCAAATTCGTCTCTTGCTTGTTCATATAACATTGAACATCAATATATTGATGAACTTACCCATCTATTCGGAATCTTTCCCTCACATCAATCAAGTGAGGAGATGTAAACATTCCGGTTCGAAACCCACAATTACGTAAAATTGCCTCACTGAAGACACATGTTGAACCCTGAAATACAAAAATACAAAGCCAGAACCCAAGAAAATCAGTAGCTACTTATAGATATTCTAGTCATCAAAATTACTTCCATACCGCATAAGCTATAATTATGGGACACTGGAATTCCAGACTTTAGAAATCGGAATTGCAGGCTCAGACATGCATTAGATGGTACCATCAAATATAATGATTAATCAGCATATATTGTTAACCATCGAGTGATCTGATTTTTCTGTTAAGTGCTAATTGCTCGAAATTGGAAACAACAGCATCTCACATAAGTGCTACATTCCTTCTACTGACTTATTTTTCACGTTACATTTTAAATCTTAGGACCTGCATTAGCTAAAGTGAAACAGCAACTTACCTTTCCTTTTGTTCCTGCGACATGAATAACTTTTAGTTCTTTTATTTTGTCTTCCAGGTCCAAAATCTGTATTTCTCAAACCAAAACAGCAGACAAATTCACAGTATTAAGGTAAAAGTCTTCAACGGAAAGGATAAAACAAATTGACTTGAATCACAACACTCCAGAATTCTCAATGGCCAGAGGCAACATAAGTCATGATCTCTCAACAGAGAAGGCCCAGATAAGCTCAGTCTAAAGAGAAGAAAAATCTACCAAATTCCATGATCATTTGAGACAGTTCAGAATGAGTTATCTAACATCCATGTTGCACTACAATATTGAAAATATTCTCAACGGTCTTTGTATGATATAATTTTTATTTCATTAGAGCTTATGCTTACACTAGACAGAACCACTTAATAGCGTTTGACTGTAAATGGCTGTATCACCTTGAGATATGTGACGACTTGTTCAAGCTTGTCACGATTTCCTTTAGTAGGTGTGCGATCCCCACGGTTTCGACGAGAAATAAGAGTCGACAGAGCTTCCATGGCATCATCATATGAAGATAAAGCTGGATTATCTGCCTTGTCTTCCTTTGAACCCATATTAATGGCAGCTTTCTCCACAACTTCTATTGAATTGCTTGAGTACCTAAGATCTAAAGACGCCAACAGAGCAATAAGAACACCATCCCCAGGCATGAAACAGACAAGTCTAAGCAGAGTGGTGTATATAACTTACTGTTGTTGAAATAAACACGGACCCCAGTGCCCAAAGGTAAACTGTGAAAGCCCCTCTTAGTTTTAGTGAAGAAGGATTTTCTTTTGTCACAAAAGAATGGAACTCCAGGTGCTCTGCACTTTAGAAACCCTTTCCCACAAACGAGCATCAGGGAAAGTCAAATCTGCAACCAAAATATACTTGATAAGTTGTTAAGTCCGTTCTCTCTTTCCATTCATGCATTTTTCAACCTCAATAAAGTTGTCTACTTTAAGCTTCCATAGTACTCTCAAAGTGACAACAATGTGGATGCTAAGATTGGAGAAACTATATAGATAGAAATCAAATAAAGAGAAAGGAACACTGATATATATGTTCAGCCACAACCAATTTTCGAAGCAAGCAAACAGAATCAATTGATGAACACAAATACCTATAAAGTTTAAATCTTTCAATCAATAACAGCTGAACCCGAAAAGTAGAATAAGAGACGGATAGAGACCAACCATGGGGGGAAGCTTCAATTGGTAAATCGATTTCACGGCTGCTCAATAACGTTTTTGTGTGGTCTTCTTTGTTGCAACGTATCTATATCACTTCCAGTAATAGTGGAAATCTTCGGAGGAGATCCTTAGGGTTTGTGGGGTTCGAGAGTGTCTCAGCACTCAGCAGCCATTTGCAGTATCCACCACCTTCATTTTCGAATCATCATCATCTTCATCTTCCTCATCCTTAACTAAATTAAAGCCTTTCAATTAAATAATAAATATTTGTTTTTTTTTCCTTGTCTCAAACAGTTAATAATATCAAAGTAGTTAACAAAAATCCAAATCTTAATTTTTGCATATCAGATGTAAAATGTATTTTGTCAAAAAGTTTTCATGTTAATGACTTTTGGTTTTATGATGATACAAACAACTTGGGCCTAAGCCCAACACAAAATATGGATACAGAAATAAAGAAGAAAAAGTTAAAGGCCCAAGACAAAGAAAAGGGAAGAGGCCCAGCAATGTGAGACACAAGAACTTTCTGAACATTTTAAACCAAACAAAACAATTCTGAACATGCAAAATGGCTTGGCAGGTAATCACAATTAGGTCACGGGGAAGCCTACAGAGAAATCTACTTCGAATCCCAAAATTTCTCACCACGTGTCTTTTTCTTACAAAATTCGTCTCCAAGAACGTTTAGAAACAAATCACAAGATTTAAAACAAATAGTATAAGGGAAAAAAGTGGAGTCACGAGAAAGAGATAGGGTTAGAAAGCAGTAGAAACACACATGTGCTATTCTTCGTTTCGTTCGTTATCACATCTTTGGCTCTCTGCTTCACTTGTCCAAGATTGGGAACATGAAGTCTATATTTGTACTTACTAAACTTTTTGTTATACAAATTCCATGCATAAACAAAATCACAACTTCAGATATTTTTTAGGGGAAATGTAGTATATCTTACATAATTCTGGTGTTTAATCAGTAATTAAGTATTTTAAAATTAGTTTTTAGTTTTTACATATGATTAGTGATTGGTTGTTCAATCCATGAATTTCATTATCGTTAGACCGTTGAAAAGTTTTATAAAAAAACAAGAGTATATTTAGACAATAATTTTATTAATGGCTTCTACTCTTCTAGTTTGCAAAAAAATCAGTGACAGGAGAAATATATTTTCTAGATTAAAAAGTATTTGGAAATTGGACTATATATAGTGGACCCCTATCATTTGTTCATAATGAGCTTAGTCTGCAAAATATATAATCTACCTGAGCTTCATTACAATCATTTCTGTTTTCAGAAAATGGCAACAAAACTTAGCATCATTGTTTTCTCCATTGTTGTGTTACATCTTCTTCTGTCTGCCCATATGCATGTAAGTGTTTCAACACTCTATTCCTCTATGTTCACATTTATCAACTTTATCTTATACGTCCCTGAATAAAACACAGCCTATATACTTGGAATCTCCTGCTCGACAACCACAACCACCACAGTCGCAACCACAACTGCCGCATCACAATAACTCTCAAGTGAGTTTCTCGGTTCATCACTACTCAAAAAAAGAGTTTCATCGAATCTACAAAACCTTTTTAACATCCTTTGCATCTTCTTGTTGATTTTGGCAGTACGGTACTACTCAAGGCAGTCTTCAACCCCAAGGTAAACCCACTGACTAGCCTAGTTTTTAATTAATGTTTGTGCTGAATGCGAAACTAAATCCGCTATTCCACCTTTATTAGAGTGCGGGCCAAGGTGTGGAGATAGATGCTCGAATACACAATACAAGAAGCCGTGTTTGTTCTTCTGCAACAAATGTTGTAACAAGTGCTTGTGTGTGCCCCCAGGTACTTATGGCAATAAGCAAGTATGTCCTTGCTATAACAACTGGAAGACCAAGAGCGGTGGACCAAAATGCCCTTAGTTTCTCCTCTTAATTACTTTAGCATAAACTCCATGTAATTTGTTAATCTACCTATCATAATTTATATATGTATTGGACTCTTCCATAATCACATCAGTTCTCTGTGATTATGACGTTAATCATTTAACAGTTTACAGCTTTAAGACATTTACTAGCCGTGAATCAACTACTTAAGAGTTGTGATGTAAGCTCATCACATTGTTCTTGAAGAAGCAGAGAGTTGCTTCTTGAGGTCGAGAACTTCGAGTGCTTTTGATGCTAACTTCTCCTTTAGCTTAGCAGATGCCTCTTTGAACTTCCTGTTCATAAGTTCTGATTCTTGCACAGACTGCTTGTACCGTAGACTGATTGCATCTAAGCGTGCTTGCATACCCCTGAGTCTCATTTTTAGCTTTGCCTTCTCCTTGTTTTCTGCAGCTGCATCCTGCAATCATATCCAGCAAAAATATGAAAATTGGTTATATCCAGAAAGTTAAACATATCGCACACAATCAACAATGGGTCTCGTTGAAACTGCAATTTTTCTAGCATTGATTCTTTTGGAGGAAAGGATCAATCTCAATCAATGAGAAAAAACATAATCAGAAAGTTCACTTGGCATTACCTTGTGCAGATTGGTTTCTTGGCTTGAGATTTTGAGAGTCAAATCTTGAATTGGATTTTTTGCATTTTCAATCTGACGGCAGGAATAGGGTTTTAGTGAGAATGAATGGTTACTACTATATCTGTAATAGAGTCAAGTCTGTGAGCTGTAAACCAAACCTGCCAACGATTTGATGAAGCAAGCTCCTTACTCAACTCCTCTATGCGAGCTAGCAAACCCTGGCGCTCACTTGTGACATAATCCATCTCTCTCTGAAATGTATCCGACATCTTGCAAGCATGTTGAACTTCGGACTTTAGTATGTCGATATCAGACTTGAGAACCTGCAGGTGCACATATAACTTTTGTTTAGGAAAGTTTGCATCTTTAACATAACAAATTTGCAAGTGATGTCATCTGATCTTTAACTAGCATACCAAAAGCATGAATACCATAACCAGAAATTCAGGTGTGTTGTCATCAACAACATTCCAAATTTAGTTTTCTCATCGAAAATTGTAATACAACCTCTGCACTAGACGTTCAGAGATAAAACCTTTTGTGAAATGATTCTTACCTCTTGAGATTGCTTACTCACAGCATCAGCTGATCGAAGTTCATCACCCAGTCTATCAATCTCCAAAGACTTCTCCAGGCTACAGGGTAACATAAAAACTGAAGTCAAAGGACATATAGCATCAACTAGAGAAATACAGATCAGTGAAGTGCCGGAAAGCTTAACAAGAAAATTTTAAAGGAGATATAATTTAACATTCTAAAGTAGAGAAATGCAAAGTACAAACCTGCTTTCTTTGTCCTGCTTAGCATTCTCCTCAGAACATCTAAGCCTATCAGCAAGAGTAACGCATTCAAGTCGACAAGATTCCAGCTCCTTCTTTTCCTAAAAGTTAAATGAGATCGAGAGCTTAAAATAGCATGACAAAAGGGGTTTTCCGTCGGAACATATATTATATATAGAGACTAGAGAAAGGATTAAAAACCAAATAATTTTTGTTTGTCGCTACAGGGAGTTCATTCTGATGATACTTATAGATCCAAACAGATAGGATAAGCTATGCCTATTACCTAAGCAAGTTAAACAAGTTGATAGTGCTAAAGGGCGACCTCCAAACTGATGTTGCAAGAAAATTTTGGGTTTTATTCTCACTATAAAAGGTTCCTTGTTTGGAACATACCTCTGACATTTCTTTGGATAGTGACTCAATTTGTATATTTTTATATAGTCTGATCTTTTCCTCCACAGCCTCTGTCAAAGCTTTTTCTTTCGAGCTCCATATTGCTTTCTCCTCCTCCATTTCCAAAAGTGAGTTCGCCAGATGCTGAACAACAGGAAACATTACTGGATTTACACAAACAAGAAATAAGTTTAAAATCTGTGACAGAATCATCATACCATTGCTAGCTCTTCCTTTTCTTCAAGCAACTGTTTAACATTGGTTTCCAGTTGCTGCTGATCAGAAGATGAGACTTCAAGTCTCGTTTTCTGGAACAAAACATAACATACGGTTTGAACAAACTGCAATGCATCTTCAAAACACTAACTGCTTCAAATTCAATATAAACAATTTATGGATCAATCATCAATTTCATGAAAAGACGTACAAGCTCCGTGACATCGTTTTGAAGATGTTCTAGTTTAGTATTTGAGTGCTCCAGTTTCTCTGTCAGATCTGTAATTTCTGAGCCTAAACCGTCATTTCTACAGAGTGCCTCCTCTTTTTCTCCACGTTCAGCGGCCAGCTCTTCCTCCAGTGAAGCAATTGTGGTTTCCATTTCAAAAGCAAGCACTTCAAGCTGTTTAAATTCTTCCTGATAAATGTGAAGTAGAAATGAGAACGAGCATCTCACTTGGACGGAAAGTATATATCAACCAAAAAACACTGATATGGCTCTCCACTGGGAAAAATATAAAAGATAGAAAAATATGCTCATGCAATGTTTGAACAATACCCAAATTCAACCAACAGAGAGAGATTTGCTGCAATAAGATAACAATTTCGTACATTTTATTAGCTTCCCATATCTCGACTTTGCATTTCCAACATTGGACAAAATACTTAATATTAGAATGGTAAAAAGAAGATCCCGCAGAAAACAAAACATTGGATAATACCTGCAACGACTGGTTAGCACTTCTCTCAACAAGAAGAGAGTCGCGTCTTTTACCAGCAAAGGACTCCTGTTTGCTGATGTCTCTCTCGAGTAGGGCCTTCTGGCTATGCAAGCGTTTTAACTCTCTTTCAGCAGATGCTTTCTCGGCCTTTGCAAGGATATCAGAGTCAATTGTACAAGTTAGATGGGTTATGCGACAAAATATCTAGTACTACTTAAGTTAAGAATTGGGTCCACCGCGTACCTCTAGCTTGGTTTTATCTTGCATGGAATTCTTTAGCTTGGATTCAGTGTCTTTTAGCTTTGTTTTCGTCTTCTCAAAATCTTTTCTTAGGTTCTCCTTCTCTTTGGCCAAGGAAGAGGATGACAGACTCCCTATATCCTTTTCAAGACATTCTATGTGAGAGAGTAGATCTGACCTCTCCGACTCATGGTGTTCTGAGAGCATCTAACAAATAATTAAAAACATCAAGTTACTTCTAACACTGGAGAGTTTGACGAAGAATGAAAAGAAACAAACTAGTACTTTGAAGAAAACCAAAATACCTTTAAGGAAGTTTCATGCTTTTGGGCTTCCTGATTTAGTTCTTCTATTTGGCTCTGCAGACCAGCACACTGCTCTTGCAAAAGAAGCTGAAAAGCAAAATCATGACTTAAGCTAAAATACTCACAAATTTAACATCAACTGCAGGGTGAGAGGAGAATAAAAAATGTCGGACCTTCTCATTCTCAACATCAAGAACTTTTTTTTTTAGACTAGATTGGACAGTTTGGTAGCTGTTGATAAGTGAATCATGTTGCTCAGAACTTTGGCGCACAAACAATGTGAAATCCTGCAGTGAGAAAATTTATCATAAATGAAATCGATTGTTAACCTTTACAACCAGCCATAATTAAGGTGTGCTGCACTAAACACAGCTTATACCCGCACAGAAAAAAACGATGCAAGAGAATATACCAAAGTGCAAAGTACTTACATGTATCAACGGAGAGAAGAAAGCAAAATCTTGGAGACCCTCATTCATAACTGATGATATGGTTTCTACTGATGCTTTATATTTTTGAAATTCAGACTCTAAGACTTCAATTTCGGTTGCTACGTTGACCAGTGAGTTGAAATTCTCCTTCAAAATAAAAAGTAAAAAATTCAATTAGGCAATGGCATACTGGGTGGCAACAATAAGAAATTGTCTTCAGATTTGAAAGGGAGACCAACATTAATCACATCAATAACTTCAGACTCCTTAGACACAAGTTGTTCACGAGCAACCTGGGCCTCTTCTCTAGCAGCATGAATCTCTTCTTGAATCTATAGAATTTAATACATAAAAGGTTTAAAACCCTTTAACAGTACCAAAATAAGTCTAGAAAGCTGACTTAAAAGGAAAATTTTCTTTTTACTTGTTGAGCAAAGGTATAAAGTGATTAAGACGAAAAAGAGTTCATATTGTAAAAAGTAAGGCCACTGACAATTAAGAATGATGATTCTCCTTGAACAAGAACATCAACTAATAATAAGAGCCTATGTGATAAACAGTTCCAAAAACATGTAATCAACAACTAAAACGATACTTTAACCAACAAACAAAAATACAACTAAAACGATATATGGTCATATTAGTAAAAATATATTTTTATCTGAACCTTTTCTAACCAATTTCTTAAATTCATGAAGCACAGAGGCATTTCTTTTTCCAGGTGTCTGAACAGAACAGCAAATCACAATCAGTTAAAGAACCACATATACCTCAGCAAATTTTTCCCTGGCACATATATTCTGCTCAGTAGCTACCATAACAAGATCATCAAGATTTCGGTTGCTTGAAGACTTCTCCAATTCTAGCATGTTTATCTTTTGGACAGAACATATGGTTAATCAAAAAGCCATAATGAAAGCAAGAGAAGCTACTTAAATAGTCGGTCCAGTTGTAAGTAAAGAAAAGAAGACATGCACCTTCTCTTGTAGTTGCTTGATGAGAAGAATAGCTTCTGGATCTCTTAAGTTTACAACATGTTCTTCGCAATGCACGTTGCCAACGACTTCTGATTGCTTGCATTTTGCATCACCAGATAAACCATCTTCACCCAATTTCACCTTAAGGCACTCAATTTGTATTTCGCTGATGATTCTCTATTGAAAGGTGTGGAGAAATAAGAAATACAAACTATAAACTACTGATATTGAGAAGAACAAACTATTACCTCGGTTTCATATTGCAAGAGAAGAGCCTCATATTCCCTTTGAATTCTATCTAATTCGTTTTCAACCTATGAAACACTAACAAAATGTCAGCTTTACAACGAGAAGAGCACAAGATACATACAAAAGAGAAACACTCACCACTACAGGATTTTTCTGCTTAATTGATGGTTTCTTTCTGCTTGTCACATTCACTAATGCACATGGATCTGGAAGTACAGAATCTTCAAGGGTTCCCTCGATACTATCTTCATCTTCCTCGTTAATGTTATATAAAGGTTCATTTACTAGTTCTGAAAATGGAAGTAGTGGACCAGTCTCACGCTCGGATCTTGCAGATTCAAGAGAGGATCCCCTTGACAAAACATTAGACTGATCCTGATACGAAAGAAACAAAGTATATTTATGGCTGCCAAAGTCAACATTTTTCTCATGTGTTTTTCTTCATTTATGCAACATTCACCTCTGATGTGGAGTCTCGTGAAAGCTTACCAATACACCATGTATCCCTCCTTTTTCCCTGCAAACAAACAACATATCAAATCTAAGAAGAGATGGGAAAAAAATGTGACAAAGATACTTAATTAATTCACTTAACAGTGTCATACTAATGTCATCGCCAACAAGAGTATTCAACAACGAGATGCTGAGATCATTCTAATTAAACTAGGCGAGAATTAGGTTACAAGTCGCATAGCATATCTTGTTCCACTACATATCAAATGTTTATCCTCTTTCCACTATGGTTCCGTAATTTGAAGTTTAGCGATAAATGCTAGCACCTGGCCATGCTGTTATAAACTCTCAAGTTATCGAAAAGTAAATTGATGGAAGAAACAGGAAAAACCTTCTTAAAGTGATCCTGCTCACGCTTCTCATCTCTATTCGAAAGAAGAACCATTGAACTCAAGTTCTTGATTTTTTTGGCTTGCTCCTGCAAAACTCTTTCCCTCTGAGCTTGTGCCTTCTTCTCCTCTTCTAACTCAAGTGCTATTCGCTCTCTCTCTAATTCAGACTGCAGAAAAACAGGATATAAGGATATATCAGAAACGTATGAAAGAATAAACAACTAAGTAATAAAGAAAAAATGACATACCTTCAACAAGGTGTTACGCAAGTTAAGAATCTCTTCTTCTGAATGGTCAGAGTGAGAAGTCTGCGATAGAATAGCTGATATTTATTAACCCACTATATAAACTTGAGATAACTTTTAAGAAAATAATACTGAAAACGATCAAGAAACCTTTAGTTTGGATCTGAGCTCCTCTATCTCCTTCTTCTGGCGCTTTAATAGAGCAGCATCAGTCAAAATCTGTATTGAAAAGTGGAAAAACAAGAATGGATGGATAATTAGTTTTTAAGAAAATGCTTCTAACATACTTAATTAGAAAGCATGTTAAGATAGAGAGAATATGTGCAAAATGATTCGGATCCAACCTCATTGACATGGGCACAGTTAGTGACACGCAGTGCTCGGCTAGCGAACTGAAGACTGCTCTTGGTTTCATCTGCATGAATCTAACATCAAAACGAAGATTAATATTGTTAATCACACCAAAGGAAACGAATATTAACATTGTTAATCGCACCAAAGCAAACAAAGAGAAAATAAAGATTGTTATTGGTTTCATCTGCCTCGCTTATCCTGATTATATTATTGGTGATTAATACATACCGGTGCAAGTGTGATATTGCATATAATAGCTGTGTTGGCATTCCCACCTAAGGCAGGCTGCAAGATCCTTGTAAGCTTGCTGTCTCGGTACGGGACATGACCACTGACTCAACCAAATAAAAGGCCAATAAGATTAGACACTTAATGCTTATGTACCATATGCTTCGTTCCCTAACAAAACTGACAAGAAAAACCTACCCTTGAGTTTCTACTCCTTCACTCAGTTTTTTTATGACAGTCCCGAGTGTCATCAAGCTTTTGTTTATATGTGAGCCCTCCTTCAACCTAACACCCTCTGCACCGGTTTTTGCAGCCCGTTCTGAACCAGCTAGATCCACCAAATTCTACAAATGGTAAGAAAGAAGAAAGCTGAAAAAGAAAATAATACGTTGCATATAAGGGAACAAAAACACTAGTTCCAATGGAATAATACCAGAACAGAAACACGAACTGCATCACAGGAATTTCCAACACCTTCATCTTGCATCTTCTGTCTACTTTCTATAATCTGTTTAATAAAAAAGCTGGCGAGTTAAAAATCAACTTACATTAAACTAAGCACTAAGGTTGAGTATACATATTTACCATGCGAAAAATAGTGTGAGATCTGCTACTGTAAAGATTCATATTTGTCTCCCCAATATGCCGATGAGCTGAAATTATATTTCCAAAGACAAAAGAATATCCATCAACTAAATCAATATTAGCGAAACCAAGATTGGAGACAGAAGATTAAAACCAGGAGATGCTATACAAATGCATGTGCACAGGTGAAGAAAACACAAGAATTGTGTTTAAAACAAACAAAATAAAGAAAATAATGAGAAGAAAACAGAAAGTACATTCTCCAAATTCCATCATTTCAAGGACTTGTTGAGGGGAAGCGACAATCTCTTCTCGTAATCCAGCAACAAATATTCCTTTCTATAACATTAAGATTGGTAAGCACATCAGAATCGCTAGAGAATTTGGTTACAGGGGATTCTAAGAAGACATACAATAAGTACCTCTAGATTTTCATGAATCTGTAGTTTTCTGTGCTCAGGGGCCAGCAAATCGTTAATATCTTCATTATAAATCTCCAGGTACGACATACGCAACAGAAACTCTCTACTTGCATCCTAAGGGGATAGAGCAAAAAGAAAAACAGTTGTTCCTCAAATCAATACCTTCCCACAAAGAACACCAAAACTAGAAAAATCCAATTCACAACAACTAATGCTAAGAATGTAAAGGGATGAACCTGATATATAGTGTCAAACAAATCATGTACAGCGAGAGGAATAACTCCAGGTTCAATAGGTGAGCCTCGCATTGTATGCGTCTTGCCACTGTTAGTTTGCCCGTAAGCAAATACGGTTCCTTCAATCGAGCAGATATCATTAGCCAAAAACGAAAAACTCAGTACCCTTGAAACCCAAAAAAAGGAGCAAGGGAGATTCAAATCAAAAGAACCCCAAATTATCAAAATTGAAGCAACAATTCGAAAAGGGCTAAGTAAATCAGCTAAACCCATTAGTAGAATTGCTGCATTTTACCGTTGAATCCACGAACAGCGGCAGAAACAATCTCCTTCGTCCGCGCCTCATACACTTGGACAGTTTTACAATCTTCTCTAAAAATTCGATCTGTTATTGTAGGAAAATAGAGAGAGCTTGGGTATGAAAATTGCAAGCAGGAGAAGAAAATGGATAGAGAAGTGAGAAGGGAATTGAGAAAAAGAGTACCAAATTCAAAAGCGAGAGAAGAGTGATTGGGCATGAAAATTGAGTCGGAAGAGATCTTCCAGGGACTTGTCTTCGCGTCCTCCGACGAAAGCGGTCGCGCTCTGACTGAGACATGGATTCTCTCCATTCTCCGATAATCTTCTCCGGCGAACAAAGTAAGACCTAAAATATCTCTTTCTCAGGTGTTCGAAATTAGTTTTCCCTCCCTCTCAAAATCTAGTTTACCTTAAAAAAAAATCGAATTTCAAAAACCGTATCGAACCGGTTAGTTAATACACCAGACAATCGCGCTTCCCCAACCAAACTATTTTAAAATACTACGCCTTGTTGAAGTTTGAACTATGATTATGATAAATTGTAATTTCATTAATGTTTCAAAGTTTGGATATTTGTTCAAGTGTAATAATGTACGTCTCAGAAAGAAAAGAAAAGAAAAACAAGGTTTGGATAAATCTAACTTCTAACCAAAGCATATGAATATGTTTGTAATTGTTTAATTAGTATGATTGAGGATTATGAATCGATAAACTTTAGAATACATATATTCAATGTTTGCATATAATTTATCCAAAAAAAGATCCTTGAAACACGTAACTAAAGACAACTAAAACTCGTACTTTTCGGTTAATCTAACTAAGTACAGTTACACTAAAAAAATAAATGAAATAACGATAAAGTTAAAGTTGAGTAGGAAACTTCCAGGAAATTGCCAATAGGTAAACTCTCACACTTATCACTCCCCCCATTTATATATGTCTTCACTTTCTCCATCAAATCATTAAATTCACACTATGAAACTCGCCAAACTAATTCCAAAACGTTTCTTCATCAGATCCAAAGATCGTTCCACTGTCTCTAAGTCCCCCACGGCTTTTTCCTTCGGATCCGCTTCCTCATCTTCCGGCCAAGACTGTAAAAACTCCGGTGGTGATGGCGGTGGCGGTTCCGTTACCCCGACTAGCATTCTCCCGGAGGTTCCTTCTCCTTATTCCTACGTCGAGATTCTCCAAGCGTTTAAGTTGATAGACAGAGACAACGACGGAGCTGTCTCTAGACACGATCTTGAGTCGTTACTTAGCCGGCTAGGTCCTGATCCTTTGACGGAGGAGGAGATCAACGTTATGCTTAAAGAGGTGGACTGCGACGGCGACGGTACGATCCGTCTTGAAGAGCTTGCGAGTCGTGTAGTCTCTTTAGATCCGGCTCGTGACTCGACTGAGCTGAAGGAGACTTTCGAGTTCTTTGACGCGGATCGTGACGGTTTGATCTCGGCTGATGAGCTTCTACGAGTTTTCTCGACCATCGGAGATGAACGGTGCACGTTAGATGATTGTAAGCGTATGATAGCAGATGTTGATGAGGACGGTGATGGTTTTGTGTGCTTCACTGAGTTCTCACGAATGATGGATCTCCAGCGTTGATCTTCCCTTTTCTTTTTTTTCAAAGTTTTTTTTTTCTTGTTTTTGCTATGCCTATGAAGCTCTTTTTGCCCTTGTTCTAGGGTTACGAGTATCTTTTGTTTTCTTGGGAATTAGTGTTTTTTTTAAGCTGAATAAGCTGTAGTTCTAACGAAGAAAAGATGAAATTTTGAGTATGAAGTAATTAATAATAAAGATTCTGATATAATCCATTCTTAAATTAAATAAATTGCATAAAGATGCATTTAGATTTGAGAATTTACTCAGTTTGCAGCTTTTTCAGTCAAAATTCATTTATACCATTAATGCTAGGACATGTGAGGCACAATAATTTTTCCATTAAATTGTGAAAGAAAAACAATGGTCTAATTTGTCAGATTCCTCAAAAGGCATGTTCTTAATTTCATTGCTCCTTTGAATATATAAGATTCTTGTACCATTTTCTATTTTCTTATATTCTACTGCCATTTTTGCAAAATGTTAGTATATAATATTTAGGTTTTAAAAACCAATTGGCCATGTTAACTTAGCTCGTCAGTGTATGTATGAGTCGTAGGGATGATTGATAATAGAAATACATTGTAGATGAAAGATGCGTGTGAAGAAGATAATAGTGAAGTAATGAAGTAGTCCTAATTAACTACTTTAATCCCAGCTAAAATAAAAGCAACATGCATAAATATATTATATCAGATCAGACTAATTTTGAGGTTGATGGAGAAGGAGGTTTTCGAGTAGTAGAAGCAGGAAGTCTTTTAGCAGAACAGATACAACAACAATATCCGTTGTAACAAATCGGCATCTTTCCTGTTCTCTTACATCTTGGAATCCCAATCTCAACACAATCTCTATCCGTTTGACATATATCTCCAACACTCATTGTCACCAAGCCTGTATATATATACGTTCAATAGTATAAGCAAATTAAGGACTAATGATATTGAAAACCATAATAAGTGTTTGATATATCGAGATTGACATAAATTACTTACACGACGAGACAAGGAAGAGAATGACGAAGAATGCTGAAATTTTCTCCATTTTTTTTTCACTTATTTGATTGAAGATGGATTTTTGGATTCATAGGTGTCCCTTGTAATTTATACAACTCGTGATTAATGGTTTGGTCTTTGTTCAAATCTAATAGGATATATATCAGTTAAATACATGTCCAAAATAATTGGTCAACAACTAAAGTATTTCCTTAATTATTTTGTCAACGAATATTCTTTTTCAACTTGTGATTGTTAAGTTTCCAAACAGTGAATCGTTAGAAGAATTTAGAGATTACGAGATAGAATTAATTCAAGAAAGTATCATAATTCATAACTTAAATATTCAAATCAATTTCATAATCTCCGAATCGTCCTAATATGGAAACTTCAAAATTTAAAGCAATAGAGAAAAGAAAAAAAAAACGAAAAAACAATAATATATTACTAAAATTAAAGATATTAATTTCTGAAGATATTACTCATCTAAATAAAACTGTTTTGACACGTAGATTAAGTGAGGACGTGACAAGTCTCAAAGGCTGAAGACCACTCTCTCACTCTGCTTACTTGATCCATTGTTTGGATTCGAAAGTAAAGTAGAAACGAATCCCGAGGAACACGAAGAAACGATAGATACTTCTCCTTTAAGAAGAAGAAGAAGAAGAAGAAGAAAGAGCGACAGAAACAATGAGAGGTTCTGTAATTGGTGCAGAGAGATCCGGGCAGACGATAATGGTGGCTCTCGTTCTTATGGTTGGATCATTTTACACTGGCTCTCTCTTCGGAACCAACCAACCCATTTACGTCTCTCATCCTTCTTCTCACTCTGGTCCCTACTCTCTCACTCTCACTCTCTCTCTCTCTTTATTTTTTTTTGGTAAAAGGATCACTCTGTTCTTCCTTCTTCAAAAGTTTTTTCTGCATGCGGTTGGATTCTTGTAGATTTGGCTAAGTTTTGGTCTCTCGAGGCTAAATTTATCAATGCTCAGTCAAAATAATTAGAGTGATTCTTGTTGTTGTTGCAGCTTCTTCCAAATTTGCAAACAAAATTGAGCTTACTTATAGAAGATTACCACTAGTCATACCTGAATCTGGGATGAATGTGTGTCCACTGGAGTTCAATGAGTATATACCTTGTCACAATGTCACCTATGTGCATCAGCTGCTACCAAGCTTGAATCTTTCTAGAAGAGAAGACCTCGAAAGGCATTGCCCGCCACTCGAGCACCGCCTTTTTTGCTTGGTACCTCCGCCAAATGATTATAAGATACCTATTAGATGGCCAACCAGTAGAGACTATGTATGGAGAAGTAATGTGAACCATACACATCTTGCTCAAGTTAAAGGTGGCCAAAATTGGGTCCATGAGCAAGGTCAGTTTTGGTGGTTCCCTGGTGGTGGTACTCATTTTAAGCATGGAGCTGCAGAATACATCCAGAGGTAATTTATTTATAATGTCTGAAGATGTTTGTCTAATGCATTGCATTAAAATTTTGTATATGTTATCTCAGGTTGGGGAATATGATGACTAATGAAACAGGTGACTTGCGTTCAGCTGGGGTGGTACAAGTTCTTGATGTTGGCTGTGGAGTTGCGAGCTTTGCGGCTTATCTTCTTCCCTTAGGTATACAGACAATTTCATTTGCTCCCAAAGATGGTCATGAAAACCAGATTCAGTTTGCATTGGAGAGAGGCATTGGTGCAATGATATCCGCGGTTGCCACCAAACAATTGCCATATCCTGCAGCCTCGTTTGAGATGGTTCATTGTTCGAGATGTCGTGTTGACTGGCATACAAATGGTATGTATGTATTCTTGTGTTGAATTTGGTTATAAGAAGTTGGTTGATAATGCTTCCGCTTGGTTCCTCAGATGGCATCTTACTTAAAGAAGTTCATCGTCTTCTCCGACCAAATGGATTCTTCGTGTATTCATCACCACCAGCATATAGAAAGGATAAAGAGTATCCTATGATTTGGGATAAGTTGGTCAATCTAACTAGTGCAATGTGCTGGAAGCTTATTTCCCGGAAGGTACAGACTGCAATATGGATTAAAGAAGAGAAGGAGGTTTGTCTTAAGCAGAAAGCAGAGCTAAAGCTAATAAGTTTATGTGATGTGGAAGATGTTTTGAAACCATCATGGAAAGTTCCTCTTAAAGATTGTGTGCAAATCAGTGGACAAACAGAAGAGAGACCCTCTTCTTTAGCTGAACGTCTTTCTGCATATCCAGCAACTCTAAGAAAAATAGGTATATCTTTCTTCTTCGGTGGCATTATTATGTTTCTGTTAGATTCCCTAACTAACCACTTTAGCAAAACTTTCATTCAGGGATCAGTGAAGATGAATATACATCAGATACAGTGTTCTGGAGAGAACAAGTTAATCATTACTGGCGGTTAATGAATGTCAATGAGACTGAAGTACGGAATGTGATGGACATGAACGCATTCATTGGTGGTTTTGCTGCAGCTATGAATTCGTATCCTGTTTGGGTAATGAACATAGTACCTGCAACCATGAATGATACCTTGTCTGGAATTTTCGAGAGAGGCTTAAATGGCGCTTTCCATGATTGGTAAGCTGATAAGAGTTCTTCTAGTCTATCAAACACTTGTTTTTGTTTTGTTTCGGATCCTTGCCATAAAGCATCAGCATCACTTGAATAAGAACAAATGTGTCTTAGGTGTGAGGCGTTCTCAACATATCCACGCACGTATGATTTGGTGCATTCCGATCATGTCTTCTCTCACTACAACAAAAGCTACGGAGATGGTTGTTTGCTAGAGGATATCATGCTTGAGATGGACCGCATAGTTCGCCCTCAGGTACCTTTGCAACAACTAACTAAAGGTGACATTAAACTGTTGAATCAAAAAGAACACTTGTGGTCTGGTCTTTTATTATTTCCGGGTGGTTGGGCAGGGGTTTGTCATAATAAGGGACGAGGAATATATCATCTCAAGGATCCGAGGCTTGGCTCCAAAATTCTTGTGGGAAGTGGAAACTCATGAGCTTGAAAACAAAGACAAGAAGATAACAGAGTCTGTTTTGTTTTGCAGAAAGAGATTCTGGGCAATCATTTGAAATAGACTCACTATTTTTAGCTCTGATGATAGTTTACATGATCGTAAAAAGGAAAAACACATGTTCTTCACTTCTTTCTTCTTCTCTTCTTACGATCATCCTTCCTCTTCTCAATCTCTGTTTTTCCTTTTTACCAATTTGGAGATTAATCAAATAATGATTTCCAACAAGATCCGCCGTTTTCTTTCCATTTTTAGCACCTTTTTAGAACATAGAGATTCGAGCTCAACAAAGAGTAAAATTCGACCCGCTTTCGAAAACAAATCTAATACTGGTACTGGTTCGGTCCAAAATCAATCAAAAACCAGATTGATGATACACGAGTGTTTAATACATTAGATTACTCTATACAACAGACACAAACATATAGAGGTTCTAGCTCAACAAAGAGCAATTGTACTATGAGACCCATCTGTTCTCGTAGCGGTTGAGAGAGAACGATGAAGATTGAACCTCGCTTAACTGGAAAGGATCCGGTTCGATTCCATAGTCCGTTAATGGTCTATGCTCGAGCACATTGTCATGGTTCTTCACAAAGTCGGGAATTTCCACCTCGCCTTTCTTTATGTCCTCCCAAAGGTACTGCAACCTGCTCACGTACTTAATCTTCCAGTACAGTCTGCAATGTTGAAAGAGATATTGTTTTGACAAAACAGTTAAGTCCACAGTTGTTGATTCTAAAGTAATCTAGATCCCATAACCGTTTCAAGTTACAAGCTCAAAAGAAGATCAATACTCCTAGACGCCAGAGTTTATTAGATCATGAAAGCTTCAAACTTTAGGGTTCAATATTCGATTATGCAAGTTTGAAATAACTTGTATATAAATCAACTGATACATATGAAAAGAAATGATTACCCTCCACTTAAAAGAAGGCGGCCAAGAGTGGCAATGACAAGTCTTGAACGAAGACCAGGGTGGATGAAATAAACAAGTTGAAGCCTGTCTTTGATATCTGAAGGAAGGTCCTCGTAAATCCACCGTAAGATGGTAATTCCCGGTGAATTGTCGTCCTTTTGGACTGTGCTATGCATGTAAACCAAGCACAAAGGTCCCTCAGGACATTGGTTGCTTATCTTCTGGGATATATACTTCTTCAGCCGCTCCGCACTCACTACACGAGCTGCGTTTCATACACACAATTAGAAGAGACTGAAGTGGACAATACATGACCAGACGTTATCTAAAGCAGCAGGAAATACCAAAACGCTAATCTAATAAGCCAAATCAGAGAACATCAACATGTCCTTGTGATCAAGTTAGCAACTTTGTCCCAAAATCACAGTATTTTTAATTAAGACACATTTCAACTAATAAGAAGAGAGAGTGATTACCAGGGAAATACTTTCCGACGATGCGGAAAATCCGGTTACCGGACCTATCCAAGCCCTGGAGAGTAAAGAACTGGAGAAGATCGAGATCAGAGAAATCTTCATCTCCTAAGTATTGGGGACAATCATGCCAGTTTTCTTGTTCATCAACGTCATCGCTTCTCGTCAAGAAGGGTCTAGCGTCAATTCCTAGATCAGAAGCCAACACAACCACCGAAAAATCTTCAGCCATCACCGGAATATTCCTCCTCCTCACGGATTCTCTCGTGTCCTTTTTGTTTAGACCAGGGATTAGAGGATTTATACTAACCTGCGGGTGAGTACACAGTGTTTAACGTGCGACTATACACGTGCCTAAATCTAACGAGTCTAATGACCTTTTGAACACTAGAGAAAACTACGTCGTTTTATTAATCGTCTCTCTCGTTTCTCAGCTACATTCTCAGCGGTGCGTCTCCGATCCGGCGAGATTCGATTCGATTTCTGCTGACAAGTCAAACTCTTTGCCCAGAAATAGCTAAGAAGGTAAGCGTCTTTTGTTACCCAATTCGAGAAAGTCGAATTTTTTTTTGATTTCATTGAGATAAGTGATTTAACAGAGCTTTTTTGTCAGGTCTAGAGGTGAAAAAATGGCAACTTCGCGTTTACAGTTGGAAGGAGATGACTCTGTACATCTACACATTACTCACGCCAACCTTAAAAGCTTCTCTGCGGACGCTCGTTTCTCTCCGCAAGTGAGTCTCGTTTTACATTCAGTACTGATTCCAACTGTTTTTCAATGTAGTGCTATCTATAAAGGCTTTTTTGTTTGAATTTTGTTCTGTAGATGAGTGTAGAAGCTGTGAAAGAAAAGCTATGGAAGAAATGTGGTACATCTGTTAATTCCATGGCTTTAGAGCTCTATGATGACTCTGGCTCAAAGGTTGCAGTTCTCAGTGATGATTCTAGACCTCTTGGTTTCTTCTCTCCTTTTGATGGGTAACTTCTGTTTTTCTTCATAGCTTGTAGAGATTGCAAAAGGTTGGCTAATTTAGAGAACTTGGAGCCAGTTTGACTAAATAGATCTCTGTTCACTGTAATCTTGATAGATGGCATTCAATTACATGACATGGCTTCTTGTTTTATCATTTCATCTGATTGTTCTTTTCTGCTGCTTTCAATAGGTTTCGGTTACACATCATAGATCTTGACCCCTCCTCGGTCACAACTGGAGGCTGGCTTGAAGATACGTCACTGGTTGAGAAGTATAACATCTCAGAGGAGGATTATGCTAAACGAACTGGTAAATTCTCTACTACCTGTAATCGGTGTCTCAAAGGAGACAAGTTTTTCTATCAAGTGACTTTGAATATATGTTGGATTCGTTTGATGGTTGTATGTTCTTGTGTTCAAATTCCAGACAGTTTTAGGAAATTCAAAGAAAAGAGAGTTTCTCAAAATCCGGTTGCTGCTGAGGCTAAGGTATGACAAACGGATATATCAATATAAGCCAAACTTGTATGTTGCTTCTTGTTAAACTTTCAGCGAAACTGAAGTTTTTAGCTTAGTCACTGCGGAGAAGTATTTGGGGTAAGACTAAGTCTTTCAAGAATACAAATGTTCTTATGTTTCTTCTTCCAATTTTATCCTTTCAACAGACGAAAGAGAACTATATGGAAGATCTCTGCGCAAATATCAAGGTTAGTCAGAAACATTCTTTTTGTATATGGAAGATCTCTGTGCAAATATCATGGTTTTTTGTTAACTTTGTGAGACCTGACCTCTCTGATTCTGCTCTTTCTCAACTCGTTATGCTTCTAATTTATTTAACCATTCCAATGTTAAGGTGGGAGATAGATGCCAAGTTGAGCCTGGGGAGAAAAGAGGAATGGTCAAATATGTTGGACGAGCAGAGTCGTTGGGTCCTGGCTATTGGGTTGGAATTCAGTATGATGAGCCCCTTGGAAAACATGATGGCATGTATGTTAATTCTTTCATCTTGATGCTATTTTGTATTCATTAACGTTAAACTCTATCACAAATTGAAGTAACAGTCCTTTCTTGCTTCTAGAACCTTGTGCTAGTATCACTTTAAGCGTCTTAATCTTGTATAGACTTTTTCTTAACATCATGATGTTCATACTTCATATCATAAGTACAATTTGTGGAAGTTCGGTTGTCAGATCCCACATATTTAATACTGGCTTACATTTGCAGGGTGAAAGGAACAAGATTCTTTGAGTGCCCTCGGCTTCAAGGTGGTATGGTCAGGCCTGACAAAGTAAAGGTATTTTTTTTCTTTAAGGCCTTAGCTTCTCCGTTGCCTAATTCATTTTGCTTGTGAAATGATTTATTACATTTCATAGAACTGGTTAGTCATTCTACATCATCCATCGTATAGTAGTATTTGCTGTTTCTCAAATAGATGTCAATGCGGGTTTTACCTTTCCAAGTTTGATATTAGGAGTCTGGAGTCGAATATGGGTTAGCTATAGAACTAGCTAATGCCTAAGGGTGTTATCACTCTCAAGCTAACGTTTGGGCGAGTTTGACTTTCTGGACATGGTTTGGACCTAGTATGGATTGGGTTCTTAGTAGTTAACCTAGTTTAAGTGATTAGAAAACCATTTTCTGCTACTCATGAACTTGATGTTGGCTTGCAGGTTGGTGATTATCCGGAAAGAGACCCTTTCGAGGAAGATGAAATATAAGACTTTCACGAAAGCATCAAATATTAAGGAGCGGAAGGAGTTTGAAAGATTTGCTTTTGTGTTCAAAATCCACTCTTTTATCTTATTACATTTTGCCTCTAGTTTTGGATTTACAAGAGTTGGTGAAACACAATGCAGCACAAAGTATTAATTTTAATGAACTAGTAGTAACAATTTGATTTCACAAGGATTCAGGTTATGATCTGTGGTTTATACACAATTATCCAACGACTTGCAATGCGGATATACTACTGGTCAAGAACCAAAGAACAGATGTACTTATATGTCTAAGTTTCTGGTCCTTAGTCTCTATCTTGTACCAAATTGTTGATCATCTTAGCAAGAGGAACAGTCCCCTTTGTCATGATCTCCAATCTTGAGGTATTGGAAGCGTGTGAGAAGAGCGACAACCCGAAGACCAACAGTTCCGGGAGAAACAGCCTGGAAGACAAGAATCCGTGCCAGTAATGAGGTTGCAGATCAAAGAATGCATCAAAGAACCTTCTAGTAGCGTCTAAATCGAGTTTCAGCAGAATATCCATTCCAAAACAGAAGAACTCCCTCTGTCTACGCCGTTCGATAGGCCACAAGTCTCTCCAAACCTCAGCAGAGAGTTGATCTCCTCTCAGGCTATTACTACTTGGTGAACCGAGGTATCTCACAATGGCATTTGCAACTATTGGTGCAGCTGCAAGAGTCCTAGCAACCATGTAACCAGTTGAAGGATGAACCATTCCTGCTGTCCCACCAATCCCCACAACCCGTTGAGGTAAGACTGGTAAAGGACCGCCCATCGGGATCACACAACGCTCGTCTTCCTCAATCCTCTTCACATTGATCCCCAGATGTTTCAGTCTAGCAGCCATTCTTTCTTGGATATCTTCCATTCTCAGACCAGGTCTAGCAACTAAAGAAGTTTCTTCAAGAAATATTCGGTTGGAAGAAAATGGCATAGCGTACAAGAACGTTGGGATCTTGCTGTTCCGTTCTTTCAGCTCAGGATATGAGTCCAGATGTTTGTCTCTCCAATCCATGAACACCATTTTGTCTACATCGAATGGGTGACCATCAACTTCAGCTACAATCCCGTAAGCTACTTGGTACCCAGGGTTGTAAGGTTTGTCATACTGAACCAAGCATCGGGAAAACCCAGTGGCATCAAGAACCACGGAAGCCTGAATCTTTACACCGTCACTGCAGACCACAGTGGAGTTTGCCTCCTCGTGAACCACATTAGTGACCTTAGACTGATGAAATTTAACACCGTTGGTAATACATTTCTGAAGCATTTTGGATTTGAGCTGTTTCCGGTTAACTCTCCCATAAGGCCGGCTCAAATCCTTCTTGACACCTTCATCGACATAGACAACAGCACCAGACCATGTGGTATCCAGGCAGTCTAGTAAATCCATAGCCTCAAACTCATCAACCCAAACTCCATAATTGTTAGGCCATATGAGCTTAGGAGAAGGATCAATGGAACAAACAGAGAGTCCAGCTTCAGAAACCTGCTGAGCCACGGCTAAACCAGCAGGACCACCACCAACAATAGCCAAATCAACAACTTGACTCTTGGAAGTGTCGTACAAAGGAAGCTCAAAGTCAAGATTCTCCTTCTTAGTTTCAGGAACAAGATCCAAAAGAGCAGCGCTACCACTCACTACACTAGAGACAATTTTGATAGCCCTTTTCTTCACACCAAGCCTAACCCTTGAATGGTATGGATTGTTACTGCATAATCTCTCAAACCCATGAAACTGAGGGATGAAAAAATCGAGCTTGTTGGGTGTTTTCAACAGAGTATCCATCGAATTCCCCCAAAATCGAAGAAAACACCAAAAGGATATAATTCAAAAATCACCGGACACGATTTCTAACCAGAGGGATTGAGAAAATGGAATACTAAATTGCTAGAGAAAAGATGAACGAAGACCACAAAACTTACCCAGAAGCAGTAGCTTCATGGAGATGGAGACAATTATCTTCTTCCCAGAAAGAGAGAGAAAGAGAGAATTGAGTCTATGAATGTGTTTGTGGTATGAGTCCTTTAGTGGGGTCTCTCTTCCCAATATGTGCACAAATCCATTATTATTATTATCTTTTGGTTTTTGTGACATTGGTCATTAGTCACTCATAACCACTAATACTAGCTTACGCATTAATACATGGTTGTTAAATTTCTGATTCATTATCCAGATTTCGAAATCAATGGATCATTAGTAAAACTTTTTTTTTTTTTTTTTTACTTCTCAAATTT
>Ga0041059_1000432_pt1 | contig 31242 bp, 35 predicted proteins | sample AraColnosormetaG_FD_56232 | JGI IMG/M metagenome (GOLD analysis project Ga0041059, IMG submission 56232) | Arabidopsis roots microbial communities from North Carolina, USA - Col MF nosort | ecosystem: Host-associated > Plants > Roots > Unclassified | place: USA: North Carolina | collected...
TGGAGATTACGCTCTCTTTTTTTTTTTTCCTTATATATTCCCAGTCATAACTTGGAGTTGTATTAAATGTACCTACGATAAAAAAATCACGTGAGAATAAAACGGAGTATTTCTTTACCTTTACAAAAGAAAATGAAAATAAAACAATTAAACTTTTAAGGAAGATCAGATAAGTAGTTGAAAGCCTTTAATCTAGTAGTTGAGGACTGATGAGATTAAGTAGTGAGAGGAAGAGGCTTGAGGAGGATCTCTAACATTAATCAAACTCTCTCATCTTCCTCCTGCACTCCAACAAAATCTTCTCGTCTCTCTTTAAACCAATAGCACACAATGGCACATGAAACACCACCCACGCCCAGTACAAGAAAGAGGATCTGCAGCTTATTCTTGATCGTTTGTGTCATTGCATGTATTATTGGTTTGGTCGTTTTTATACTCATCAACGAATGCAAACGTCCGGCGCCAAAAGTAGAATTAGCTTCTATGGACTTCATGGTGCTTAATATCACATAGACTCGTCTTAGTGCAAAGTGGGATTTGTCCATAAGGATCCCTGCAGATCTTCCTGGTGACTATATATGTCTTCAAGGAGACTTTCAAGTTTCATTTCTTTACAAGAATGTTACTCTCTTTACCTCACCTCCACAAAAGTAAGCTGTTTACTATTAACAACCTCCGATACCGCTGTCCTCAGCTTCTTAAAGTTTCTGTTGTTGTCTCCGACGAAAACATTAGTTCGATTGGAACATACATTATGGAAGATGTCAAAGAGAAGAAGCAAGTAACTTTTGGATTGCAGTTTTCTCTTACCGATTGCAGAAAAAAGACGTTAGGAGTTATGAGTTATGCATGCTGTGGAGTCACCTTGAGGTTCGAACCCGGATCTGAGATGAAGGCGTCTGTGTTTGGAAAGCATCCAAGGTACACAAATTTCTGACCAAGTCCACGTCAACACCAGTATAATGTTAGAGTTTGCAAAGATTTGACATTACTTAAGGGCTTTATTGAATTAGAGATTTAGTTTATTTGTAAATGACTTTAGATTTGGTTCGACTTTATTTAGGGTCTAAAGTTTATTGTATAACTGTTTAATATTTGTCAGGACTTAATGAAGATGTAATGTTTAGACTTTGGTGTATTTTGTACGACATGCATGATATAATAAAGGAATTATCATAATTAAATTGAACTTATAAAAATATGACTTGCCTTACTTCTCTTTTGAAATAGAAATTCTAATGTAGGTAAAATGTTTGTGTTTACATAATTACATTACATCAACAAACGTAAAAAAATGTTTGTGTCATTAAATGTTTATCCACGTACTCTTCACAACGATCATAAGTCATAATTCAGAAAATTCCTTTAATAAATGTGAACTGAATAAGCTTTTGTATAGTCATCAAATAAAAAGTCAACTGTACAATTAAAAGTCCGCAAACATCTCGATCGTCTAAGAGACGACTTTTCTCGTAACTTTATGAAGAATATACAATAGTAGTGGCTTGATCGCGTCCACACATTTACATTGCGACTTTTCTTGCATGCCGTCTCACGCACTATATTTAGGCAAAACACAATTGTCTTCATTTCAAGACTAGTTCTTGTTTTCTCCATATTCCTCAACAACATCAAAATGTTGACTCCCACCATTTCTAAATCCATCTCTTTAGTAACCATTCTATTAGTTCTACAAGCTTTCTCTAACACAACAAAGGCTCAAAATTGCGGTTGTTCGTCAGAGCTATGTTGTAGTCAGTTTGGCTTTTGCGGTAACACTTCAGACTATTGTGGTGTAGGTTGCCAACAAGGACCTTGTTTTGCTCCTCCCCCTGCAAATGGTGTCTCTGTGGCTGAGATTGTAACGCAAGAATTCTTCAATGGAATCATCAGTCAAGCCGCGTCTAGTTGCGCCGGCAATAGATTTTACAGTCGGGGAGCTTTTCTTGAGGCCTTAGACTCATATTCTCGTTTCGGTAGAGTTGGATCGACCGACGACTCTAGGCGTGAGATTGCAGCGTTCTTTGCTCATGTCACACATGAAACAGGACGTAAGTATATATAGTAACATGTTTCACTTTACTCTTTTCTTATGATGCATACATGCATGTTCTCTATTAAATACCAAACAAAAACAAAATATGAAAACGTTAGAACTTGTTTTTGTTTTCTAAAAATCATTAGACTAAATAACATGTTTTACTAGATTAGTAATATCTTTTCATCAAACGCATATAGCATAATCACTTTTCAAAATCATAGAAACTTGACTAGAAATACTTTGAATATGTTGCAGCATTCGATCTAATAATTTCGGTTTTTGTTTTAGATTTCTGCTACATAGAAGAGATAGACGGAGCCTCAAAGGATTACTGCGACGAGAATGCAACACAATATCCATGCAATCCTAACAAAGGCTACTACGGCCGCGGACCGATCCAACTCTCTTGGAATTTCAACTACGGGCCAGCCGGGACAGCAATTGGTTTCGACGGCCTGAATGCACCGGAAACAGTAGCCACGGATCCAGTCATATCCTTCAAAACCGCCTTGTGGTACTGGACCAATAGGGTTCAGCCTGTTATCTCTCAAGGTTTTGGTGCAACAATCCGTGCCATTAACGGTGCTTTGGAGTGTGACGGGGCCAACACAGCCACCGTTCAAGCTAGAGTTCGTTACTACACGGATTATTGTCGTCAACTTGGCGTTGATCCTGGAAACAACCTCACTTGCTAACAAAAACATCTATTTCTCTGTATACATATATAAAAGTAAAAATAGACAAGCTTTAAGAATGGAATGGCCCATTAATGTTTTGTCCCTTAATGTCGAATATATATAAAATCCACTTAGTTAAAAAAAGACAAAAACTTTGAGATGAAAACAGAGAAACTTTATACACAGAATCCTATGAAGTAGTTTCCATCATTTTTGAGAAAGACATGGAAAAGCTTTGTTATGATCAACACCATAGTAATGAAGAAAGCCTTTGAAGATATGACCACTTATAGTTACTGTTGCTTGATAACCAATCTCTGCTTGCTCGTTGTTGCTTATCGCTGTTACTCTCGTCCGTTTAAAAACCGCCGGAGCTTCAATTTTCCCCGGTAACCCCTCTCTGAAGCCTCTCTCTGCAATTTTCCACACAAAAACGCAAAATTCAGATTAAAAAAGGTTTTGTTCAATTCTAGTTCCAAGATTCATTACCTTGACGAGAAGTGGTTGTCGGAAGTAGCGAGACATTAGGGGAACTCTGTTTATCGATTTTGAGCTTCTTCTTCCTCTCAGAAGGAGAAGATGAAGAACGAGTTGCAGAAGAAGGAATCCACGTGCTCTTCACGTGAGTGACACAGTTGTATCCTCTGCTTTTACAACAAGTTCTACATCTTTCGAACAAACACTCTTTCTTTGCTCTGTTTCCACAGTCTCTGCATACTTTCTCTCCAACTGTGTTGTTGTCTTCCACCGCCGCGAAGTTTACCGGAGGAAGAGATGGCCGTGTTATCTGCGTCGGTGGTGGAGATAAGAGAATGATGTTTCGAAGACCTAACATGTAGTCTGGAGTAGTACTGATTCCAACGGCGGCGACGGAGGAGGAAGAGTGATCAGGTGGGATTGAGACGGCGGCGAAAGGTGTTGAAGATGATGATGGTTGTGGTGGCCATGAGAGGGAAGAAGGTGGATTTGCCACTGTGGCAGTAGTAATAATAAAAGCGCGTGGAGGCTAATCTAGTAGGTGGAGCTTAGCTATGGAGGAGTCTAGTAAGAGTAGTGAGAAACAGAGAGAGAGAGCAATAAACATAAGTTTTTTAATATTTGGGGTTTTGACAGAGTTTTGTGGTCACATGTAATGGTTAAAAATGTTCTGCAGAAAATGAAATAATTATCTTTCCAAGTGGAGTGGTCCACTTCATTGGGAAAGCACCCGTCTAAAACGGCTTTATATCCCACTTTGTGGGTCTCCTCTCTATGTGCTTAAGCTTTGATGGGATAGATTTCTTAAGAGGTTTATTTGGTATGGATTGCTTGTAACAACTACACTAGAACAGAGGCTATATCACAAGAAGATTTTGAATCGAATGTTTTAGTTTATTAGGTTTTTTTTTTTTCATTTGAGAAATCAAACTTAGAAACATTGCAAGACTCACTAAGTCTAGTTGTTTATAGCATTCAACTTATATGCAAGAACAGATTTCTAGCAGGGGAGTTGATCCTTGTAGATGTTCAAACCCGAGGTGGATGCAGTAATTGGGCATAGCCTGAGAGAAAACGAATACTGTGCAGGCGGAATCAGAAACTTATCGTGAACACATGGAGTCCAGCTATCATCTCCCCCAAGACCCATGTGTTTGTGGTCCAGATGCACCTGCACAATGATCACCATTCAAATGACAAAGACTTAACTAACAAAATGACAACTGATGCTCAGGTGTTTGATAAGTCGTTTCCATTCTTGAATTCAAATATATCTGGTCAAGAGGATCAAGAGATTGAGGAAAAGACAATAGATTACTACCTCGATGTTTTGTCCTTTGATAAGATCCTCTTCATGCGTTGCACGGTGAAGCTCACCGGTTGTATAATAACTAGCATTCATTTGCATTAGAGAAGAGCTACCATATGTTGAAGCATATATTCCTACACCATCTTTGTTTCGGAATGTTACCCACCTAACATCTGTTCTACCTCCATTTTCTCCTGGAACAATATAAGGGACATGCATGTCTCCAACATTGTGTTCATATATCGCCACATGGGCTGCTGCTTTTCGGTCTGGGTAACACTCAAATGGACCTTTGCCATACCATTCTACACGGTCCAGTGTTTTTTCAATGTGGAATTCTATACCTACACGTGGTAGCGGTGGAAGATCAGAGTTTGGTTCTACAAACCAATTGGTGATGATATCTCCGGAACCATAGATCAGATATGTCACATTGACTTTGAATAAGGCATCTGACTTTGAAGAGCCAGAAGCTGAAGAACCAAGGTAAATGAACTCTATCTCTACGGATTTATCAGTGATGCTCTTTACTGAACAGCTTTCAACAAGGAACTCCACATTATCTAACTGTGCCGCTTTCCACCTCGAAAAATAACTAGAGTCACCTCCACCTTTATCATTGTCTGTAGGTGCTCGCCAAAAGCATGGCAGTATAGCTTCGTTCATAAGGAGAACTCCTTGAATCTGTCATTTTTGAAATGATCTTAAGAACAGAAACATTCTCACTCAAGATGAAAAAGTGTACGCATTACTTTCACTAAAACATCAACCAAGAAAAGATCTTCAATATCGAATCTATTTTTTAGTTTTATGTTTTGCACTTTTCTCTTTCATTGCCTAGCTAGTTATATACCTTTTTCCTATGGTAGTATTTTCTTTGCAACAACTATGTACTCAGTATACCCCCAATGCGTTAATATAAATCAGGAAAGTGGTTACAACCGGTTATATCAAACTTTAGATCCCAACAGGATCGTTTACTTGAGTAACTAACCTATATGCCTACAATATGTAAGACTTCTTCCCTATAATTTTTATGCATTACGAAATTGTTTTAGAGCTTCGCAATCAAGAAATAAAACAGAAAAGAACTTACCTTCCAACCTTCAATAGTCCCTTTTCGGACATTTACCATTAGCTCCCATGAATCTTTCTGGCTGATCTTAATGAAATCTCCAACAGTTTCACAAGTGATACTAGTGTCTGTCTTTTTTATCGCCTAGAGTAGGAGGTTACTTACAATTGTCAGGAATTCATATTTTCTAGCAGAACGACGAGAGATCTTTCCAAAAGAAATATGACTTGTAGAGGATGTGGGAAATACCTGCGGTATTATTTGTCCCTTTGCTGGTAAAGGAATCTGCGTTGAAGACAAAAGATGACCGGCTTCAAGCGAACGAGTAAGATTTAAAAGCTTGGCATTTATTGTCAGAAACAATTCTCCAGCATTTGAGTCATTCCAGAAAGAAAACCATGGACCTGACTTCCACTCCATCTCAAAACTATTTTGTGGCTTTATCACAGGAATAGAGAGAGTCCCAGATCCAAGTTCAAGACCATCCCCATGAATTGTCCAGCTAAACTCCAATTCTTCTGTTGTGTTGAAAAAGTAAGTGTTTGCAACCTGCAAAGATAAAGTTTGAGCTACATAGATGGTATTAAAACCAAAGCCAACTGAGTTGATGTATATTAAATTGTACCTTTATCATGCCATCCGTCAATGAAACCTTGATTGGTTGGTAACAATGCTTAACCTCTTAAACAACGCAAAGACATGGTGCAAACAGAAGAAAATTAGTGCCATTTGAACATGTATCATGGTCAAGTAGTCAGAAAAAGGGAAACATATGTGATACTTTTTAGATTTATGTTCCTTAACTTCAATTTCTTGATTTAGGAAAATATTTAGAATTTCCATTTCTTGACTAGTTTTTTTTTTTAACTAGAATACTTTTTATTAGGTACTGGCATAAGTAAGGATGAGATTTCGTCTGTGATTCTCATCCAGGGTAGAGAGAGAGCGTTGGAGGTTATCGGTTCTCTTTTCAATCGAGAGAAAAGCTTTTTAAGCTTTCTTATCGGCTTTGCCAAGAGAAACGTTTCTAACAGATTTTGGTGATATAGTTCTAATTTGTTTCTATTTCAATAAAGAAGAGTTTTTTATTTTCTTTCGTGATTCTTAAACTCTACCAGTTGGTCCGACCTAACAACGGACAAATGCCAAAAGGTATGACTACTACTCGAACAGAGAGAAGTTTGGAAGCGTTAGAGAAGAATAAAAAAATTCTGTGTGAAAAGTTGGATAGTATGCAAGCTGGTTTGAAGAATGTTTTCGATGCAATTATGAGTTTAACAACAATGGTTGCTGCAATCCAAGGGGGCACGGTATCTGAAGTATCTCAAGAAACATCATCAGATTCTGTCGTGGTCCATATAAACAACAACCACTGTGCCATAAAGGGTCAAGCAACAGCGATTCCCAACTTAGATACAAAGGTAGAAGCAGTCTTATTGAATCTCCAACCTCCAGTTCCTGTGAAACGTTGGCCCAAAGTTGTTTGTAGATAACAACAAAAGTTCACTGACCTTCCGCGGCCTTATTTGGATTTTGATGAGGATGATTTTATTGTTTTGGAAGGGCTTGCTTTAGAATGAACTCTGAGTCCAGCCTTGAGGACAAGGCTGTTTTTCAATCATTCAACAATGATACGTATTAGGTTATTTAATTATAATTCATATTACGCTATATACGAAGTTATTCGTTTCTTTTACTAGAGTGCTTTGCTTTTAAGATTGACTATATATATATATATATAAGTATGAGATCTCGGTTGTGAGACTCATCCAAGCTAGAGAGAGCTTGGGTTTCAGTAGAGGAAAAAGCTTAAAGCTTAGTTATTGGCTTTCCCATGAACATGTTTCTAATGATTTAGATTCTATAGTTCATTTGCTTCTAACGATGGAAAAGCTTTTAGTTTTTAATTCTTAGCTATATCAAGAGCTATATCAAGATGTTACCATGGAGTGCTGGATGAGGAGTTCGGTCAGGCCATATAAGCCCATTGAGACAGAAGTTCAAATCATTAGGCTGGTCACCAAAGTCCCCTCCATATGCCCAACGCTTAATGCCATCTGACCCCAGTTTCAATAGCCCCTAAATGATAGCAAAAGACTAATTTTATGCATGGATTTGGCTGACCATATATATCTACTGCGCTCATTACTATAGGATCTTACCTACTTTATCTTTATGTTACAAGAATAAAAACTTTCAGATCATTGATAAGAGAAGAGATTAAGAGGTTCAATTTAATTTTATGGGCTTAACTATTGTATGAAGAATCAGAGTATACTAAAATTTAAGATATGAACCTGGTCAACCCAGTCCCATATGAAACCTCCTTGCAGGCCAAAGGTATTGTCAATTGCCTCCCAGTACTCATCTATATTCCCGTTGCTGTTACCCATAGCATGTTGATACCTGTGTTTTATTAAGAAGAAAATCTCTCAAGTAGACACAAAAGAAACATGAAATCTAAACAATGATGCAATAAATTGGCCTATATGATGCCAAATGCAATTCAGGAAAAATGAAGAAATTGATCTAACATACTCGCATAATATCAACGGCCGTGATTCATTTTGATCAAGTGCAATCTTGATGATGTCCCAAACCCGCATGTACATAGGGCAGACTATATCTGTAGAACTTGTTCTGGAACCACCACCTTCATAGTGCACCAACCGTGAGGGGTCCTTTTCCCTAATCCAACCTGTTCCACAAGTTCAACAACAATAGCTGTAAGATAGAATGGATATGCAAATTAATTCTCCATCAGGGATGAAAGTAACAAGGATCAAAGCTTATTCAAAGTGTTCTTTACATAAGCTCTTACTTCAGCATTTTGGCCAGATATAACCTATAGATTATCTTACAAATATAACACTGCCTTCAAAATTGAAAAGCAACTTGAGGAAAAGAAAATCTAGTGACTATAATAATACTTGTCTCCTCCAAACCAAAGTAAAGCAAGACAGACAGAGATAAGGAGAGAATAAATATAGGATTCTAAGAGATTATACATTGAAAGCACGATAAGATATAATTAGTGTTCATTCCAATAGTACAAATTCAATTGGATTTACCTGCCATGGCAGAATGATTGGGCCCATAGCCAGCCTCATTTCCAAGTGACCAAGAAATTATGCATGTATGGTTTTTGTCTCTTTCAACCATCCCAACTACTCGATCCAGCATAGCAGCTGCCCAGCTTGGCTCTTTTGCAGGGTGCTTCAGATGCCCAGAGAGATCAAAACCATGTGTCTCTATATTGGCTTCATCGATCATGTACATGCCGAACAAATCACATAATTCATACCAGCGGGGATGTTGAGGATAATGACTGTTTCGCACCGCATTGATATTATATTCTTTCATCATAATTAAATCCTGAGGAACAGTACAAGGGGTAAATCAAAATCCCAATAGAGTACACAAGTTAAATAGTGGTGTCCTAAGTAAACCATGGAAGGGAGAAAGTAGAGCTGGACAAGAGAAAAAAAAAAAACATGTTACCTTGACCATGCATGCCTCTATATTCGTCTTCCCAACACGTGGATGGTGCTCATGCCTGTTTACACCTTTTATCACGACTGGGTGCCCATTAACAAGAAGCTGTTTAAAGGCCTTTGATACTTGCCGAATGCCCACAATGCTTGATTCAGAATCAAGGACTTTCCCAGATGTATCTTTTAGAGTTAAAACGAGGATGTAAACATTTGGCTGGGCACAAAAAAGAAAGCATATAAATATATGAGCTAGTAACGTAAATTATAACGAACTTACATCAGAACACAACACTTCAAAGACACATATCATTTCAAACTTCTCACTACATCTTTGTTAATATCATTTCAAAGTTCCGTGCTACCAAGATAAAAGTACTTGATTAAGATCAGGTACGATAACCCTACACAGTTTTGGGTAAAGAGTATTGGAAATAGATAACACTTAGAACGATACCCAGCCCAAATTCAATGAACTAGACGCATCAGAAAACATGAGAAAATTCTCACATAAGCATGATTTCAATCCATATTTCCTAATAGCTGCACCAGATAGACAATACTAACCTTATACATTTTTTAAGGTTTCTCATTTCACTTCTCCAGACTAATACATCACTTTGTTTTTGTTGTAGACTATGCATGTCTGAGAAGCAAAGCCAAAATTGGCGATAGAAAATGAGCAGCTTACTTGTTCAGCTGACCAGAGATTTGGCGAATCCAGTTTTCCCTCAAGCAAGTAACCATGAAATCCAAGAGTTGGGCTTGGAGAAGGATTAAGCTTCAAATTAGCCACCTTGGGAGAAAGTTCACAACTAAATCCTTCAGAGTTGTACCAATTTTTTGTATCAAATATGGCAGCCTCTATGATGAAGTTAGAAAGAACAAGATCCTTTGAGGACTCCTGCATATTGTCAATCTTCACTTCAACCTGTAAGATTATAAACAATGAAGCTTAAACATAAAAAAGTGCGCACATTACTTAAGTAATACCAAAAGAAGAGAAGCTAATACACAGCGAGGTAAGAGATAAGTGAAAAACCGGAAAATTATTTCTAGGCACATGAATAAGTGGAATGTATCAACTGAAACAAGTTCTATCTATAGGATATACTACCTGGATGTCTGCGTATGAAAAGTCATCTGCCAATTTTGACTTGAAAAAGTAGTCAGCAATGAAGACCTGCATACAGAAGTTAATCAATTCAATGGCCGTATATAGTGGAGAAGATGAATTAAAATTGACATACACTCTGGTTAACGAAACTAGAGGAAAAACCTTGGGCTTTGCTAACAAAAGCACATCTCGATGAATACCAGACAACCACCAATGATCTTGGTCTTCAAGGTATGAACCATCACTCCATCTAAAGACTTGAACAGCAAGAACATTTTGTTTTCCCGAGTCCCATGGATAGCAATAATCAGATATTTCAAATTCAGCAGGTAACCTGCTGTCTTGACTGGTTTAAGAGAAAAGGGAAAATTAGTTTGGTAAGGTTACTTCTGAACTTTACTGCCAAACAGAAAATAGGTGCTAGAACATAAATGAAGTTGAAATGAGACAAGTCTTTGTATCTCATGATTTGACTAGAACCCTGGCTATAGTTAAAGATAGTATTCTAAGTTAGATGTTTTTTATAACAGAGCACAAAACACTAGTTTTTTTTCAGTAAATGCAGTATTATTTCTTATGTCTTATGTTTCCAAGTAAATCTGGCTACGTTCTTAAAAAAGAGAAATCGATTGGAAGTATAGACTATATTTTCTATCAATTCTTATCTATACGTTTCCTTGACTAAGCAGTTTAGACTCAAGCTGGGCTCAGAAGACAGACTTTGCCTCTATATACTAGTAGATGACTAAAGACAAGGACAGAACAAGATCAATAAAATGGAGGTTAGTCCTCTTAGAGCATATTTCTCACCTGTACCCAACAGGGTTGCCATTTATCCAAGCAAAGAATGCGGAGTCTACAGCTTCAAAGTGAAGAAGTATTCTTCTGTCTGCCAAAAAGACACAACTTCAGTTCAGAAAAGCAAGGGAAAATGAAAGATCATACAAAAGTAGTATCCTGGGAAAGTTGTTCACATTTTCACTTATACCTAACATGTGAAAAGGCACAATATTTATGGTCATTTGCATAACTTGCTGAATTTAGCAGCTTTGCTGAAAGTTCGAAAAAGTCTTCAAAACCTATAACACTAACTTTTAAAATATAGTTCACTAGTCTCTCTAGCAGCAAGATAGTTGGAAAAGGCTCGAAATGCGAGAGGCATGCTTATCGAAACAAATCATGGCCCAATGCAGTTAATAAGGAAACAGTACTGTTAACCATTTAATAGTAATGTTGCTGTTATTCGACAAAATATATATCTGTACATTAGACCTGGTCATGTAAGAATGTCAAAGAATAAAACTTGGTAAACTAATCTTATGAAAGATGAAAAGATTCAAAGTTGGCTATTTCCATCCAAATTATATGAAAACACATTGTTCTAATCCTAATATCAGGCCGCTACATAGATAATGAAATTAACACATGTAAAACGAGAGTATGAAAAGATATGGAACATAATATTTATTTTCATTAGTTAAATATGTTTACATACCCTTCCATTCTTTGGGAATCTGGAAGTAGGTTCTGTAGCAACCAGTAGGATTATCCTCAGGAACATAAGGAGGATCATTCGGGAAAGGGTACACCACATTCGTATAGATAGGCCGATCAAATCCATGACACTGCCAGTTGGAAGGAACTGTAGAACGAAAGAAACTAATTGAAAATTTGCTAGACACCAGAAGATTACATAACAGTAACCAGTATGTTATTGACGGAAGCAACTCTCATATTACAGACTAATGTACCCCACTATCACACCTTCATCTATATTCTAAGCATTACATGAATACATGACAAGCAACTAGTATAATTGATTGATCTCAGGAATCAAGAAAATCTAAATAAACTGAGATATGAAAACTGTAGAGAAAGGATCAGAAACTGACCCTGTAAAGCATTCCAGTCTGAATCAGAAAAGGCAGCATCATAAAATTTGTCAGGAACATTAGCAGGTTTAGGAGCCAAGAAAAACTTCCAGTAACCAGATAAAGACTTAACAAAGGGCAAGCCGTCAACCCAAAAAGCAGCGCTATCAAGAGCAGCTTGAACAGCATCATCATTCCAAACAGCAGATTTTGATACGGTGAGATCCACGTTGTTCCGCTGATACCAGTACCTCAAAGCCCCTATACAATCACATAAAATTTTCACTCTCCCCTGACTTACTGTTTAATAACAAGTCAAAACCACACTCAAAACGAAGATGAATTGCAGCTATACAGAATTTAAAGACCCGAACTTTAGCTACCATGAGCACGGAATTGGTAACACCAGAAGAATTTCAATTGAAAAGGATCATTCTTTACAAACCAATTGTTCCAATTTGGTCAAAATCTCTCGATTAAGTAATTGAGTGAGTATAAAGAAGAAAGCATGAAGTTTTAGGACTGTTGGGTACCTTGGACGGATTCATGGCAACGCAAGGTGACATGAGGATCTCTCTTACGCCATTTGAAAAGGGTCTGATCCTCCCAAACTCTATACCCATTTTCAGATGGAAGAATCATTTGGGTCGCTAACGAAACCATGCTTACTTACTTTACTAGCTGTGAATTTAAGGAGAATGAATGATTCGTCGCGTAAGGTTGCCAAGGAAGGATCAAAGTCGATCCATTTTTGTGTGATTTGTCATTTGTCGATGGAACATAAGCAACAGAGAACAAATTCACTGAGAATATCCAATCCTACTACTTCACAAAACGACAAATGCCACGTGGTGTCGTGTTCGCATGATTACGTCTATGATCGAGTTTGAGTCAACGAATTATTGGGCTTTCGATATCTGTCAAATTTTCATTATATGATGTTGGTAATGAAAGGACGAGTGACTTTTAAGCCCAACAAGACAGGCCCATATCTATATAATCTTTTTTCTCGGTACTTTTTTTTCTTTTAATGTTGTAAAACGAAATTAATTTTTTGTTTTCTACGTTTAATTTAGTTGAATGAAGATAAAGATTGTAATTTTCAAAATCTCAGTGGTAAGTGCTTAATAAAAACACACTAAAAAGCCAAACAAAAAAAAAGTGTACACACAACATGTAACATGTTGTTCTTAATTGTAGGTCACGCCTTCACCATCGATAACTTGTCCGATGCGGTATGCAACATAGTCGCCATTCTCAACTTCTCCCAATATTCTCAAAGCTGCCTCAAACTGTCCGATCCTTGATTCGTCTAATGAGTTCAGCCCCAGCATCGATATTCACACCAGAATCTTTGTAGCTCAGACTATGATGAGTGTCATCATCTTTCTTTGACATGGATAAAACCAAGATGCCCTTCTTGTTCTTGTCGTATTCCGAGGAAAGACGATCGAGTCAGGTTTCAAGGACGAAACAACGGAGGAGAAACGATGTCCATTGAAGAATTTGGAGGAGAAGGCAGTGTCAAGGGACGAAGTCTGCATAATTCTGGAGTCCATGGCCAGAATAAAACAATATAACAACAAGCTTAAAGTAATTAACTCTTGGTAAACTTTTAAGCCAACAAGAAAAGAACAAAACCTGAGGCGACGTTGAAAGGCACTGGAGTGGCTTTGGTGTGAGAAGCAAGGAAGACGTCGGAAATATAATACATAGAAGTAATTCATTTACTCTTTCAGTATATCCCATCGTTTTATTTTTGTTTTGGATTAATTTGATCATTTACTCTTAAATTTTATTAAATAATTTGAGATATATCTTATATTTTTTTTAATGAAAATTTCATCATTAATAATAACTAAAAAAAAAACTTTCGATCTTTGAACATATTATTTTGGATAAAATTTTAATAATATAGGAAGTAATTCATTCGTTTTTTGTTTGTTTGTTTGGTTTACAGCATCTAAATTAGTTTAGTCATAGCATCTACACTTATATAATAAATGCTTATATTAAACAAACACATGCAATAGAAAAACTTACCTAGAGATCAGAATCAAATTTCAAATATAAAAAAGGCATCTCGGTGATCACAACGATCTCCCTACCTGTAGAAAAACGTCTAGATACACTCACAATAATCTCAAGGTGCTTCCACTAGCAAAATTTGCTCAGCCATGGCAGATTCGACCTCCCTCATCAATAAACGAACCAAAGGAGGCTGGAACGCTGCCCTTTTCATCATCGGTATACTGAATACACTCACGGATTTGGATATATTTTCTTTCTAATTTCATATTGTCGAGATGGTAATTCATTAATCTTTTGCAGTTGTGGAGATAGCAGAGAGATTTGCGTTCTACGGTCTTGCAAGCAACCTAATAACGTTTCTAACAAACGAACTTGGCCAGTCCACGGCCACCGCAGCCAAAAACATCAACACATGGATCGGTGTTTCTTGCATGTTCCCCATTCTCGGGGCGTTTCTAGCTGACTCCATCCTAGGCCGCTTCAAAACCGTTCTCTTGACCTCTTTCATCTATCTCTTGGTCTACATATCGTTACCAAACCTAACCCTTGACTCATTTTTCAAGATCTCAAACTCAAACTCGGACTAATATGAACACGTTCATCAATGAATTTCAGGGGATTGTCATGTTGCCATTGTCGGTGACGGTGGTGGCGCGGCGGATGAGAGAAAAAGTGTTCTTTATGGCATTGTATGTGATGGCGGTTGGAGAAGGAGGGCATAAACCATGCGTCATGACCTTTGCAGCTGACCAGTTTGGAGAGGCCAATGCGGAAGAGAAAGCAGCAAAGACATCTTTCTTCAATTATTGGTATATGGCCATAGTCCTCGCTTCTTCCATAGCTGTTCTTGCACTCATCTTCATTCAGGTCTTTTACTTTTCAATTGTCTTAACATTAACTCTATTTTTGGTTTTGTAAGAATATTAGCTTTAGTAAGATATTCATATGCTGGTTTCAGTAATTATTCACGTTAGATAACCTAAATAATGTAGAAATATATAAACGTAAACTTTTTCATATTTAAAAATTGGTTGGCATAATAACTAACATGGTTGGCAGGAATACAAAATTTATTTGATGATATTATTTTTCAGTTTTATTTTTCATTTTTTTCCCTCACATTGTGAAAAAATTATCGCTTTTTAATTATATCTCAAATCAAACCATTACTATTTTTTTTTCTTTTTTCACAGGAACGAGTGAGTTGGTCACTAGGATTCAGCATAATAGCAGGAAGTGTGGTGATAGCTATAGTGATATTTCTGATAGGAATTCCAAAATATCGAAAACAAGTTCCGGTGGGAAGTCCCTTCACGAGGGTTGCTCAGGTCATGGTGGCTGCTCTGAAAAAATGGCGATTGAGCTCCACGCGCCACCACTACGGCCTCTGCTACGAGGAGGAGGATGAGCACAAGTTGGAGTCAACAAATTCTAATCAAGTATATCTTCTTGCCAGAACAAATCAATTCAGGTACTTGCTTTCTATTAATATACATTTTATATCACCACTTTCTATTTATATACATTTTATATCACCTTAATTTCAACTATCATTTTTGTAATATAAAACTTGATCCGAAGTGGTCCAACATGCTGGTTTTGTGGGCACATCATATGCATCTTAATGTTAATATATTAGCATAAAGTATGACCTAAATTACGTCGTCCAATTGGAACTGAGTCGTTGGAGGGACACCTGTTTCTCTATCGATTAAATATGTCTATGTGTTAATTAAAACACCATAGAGAGGATTGCGTTGTACATTTCCAGCTGCTGAAATCTCTTTCTTTGACTTTGCAGAATTCTTTTATATCCAAATTTGTATGATTTTAAGAATAACCATTTTCTCTAGTTTTCACTTTTATTATTCTAATGAAAACCTATGATATATAATATCCGGTAGAGAAAACTTTAACACTTTTGTTTCACACAACAAAAAAAAGCTAAGAAAACACTAACACGTTTATCAATGATTTGAATGAATTATGAATTTTATGATACACATCTATGGATTTAAACCCGAAATTTGACACGACAAGAACACTATAATAATGATGCAATATCTGTTTTGATTACATCAAAAAACTAGATAAAGATGATTATTCGGAGGATTTCCAATATTCCTCTCTTTGAACGTGCATGGGACCGTGAAGTTTCTTAGAAACTGTACTAACATTTTTTAAGAAAAATAAGGTAATAGAGTATACATTTAACAAGCTTTTATCATTGTGAAAAAGTATTATTATCATTCTATTACTGAATGAATTCGTACAATGCCACGTTCATAAGTTAGCTGGATAGTGACACTAATTAATTGGTGATCCTGATTTGGAACATGAATATAGTGTTCTGATTCAGAACCGAAGAAAAAGAAATTCAAGTAAGAGTACGAAAAAAAATAAAAAAATTTGGCATATGCAATCACTTTTAAATTTGTAAGTACTAATTTATTTTGGGAGGTGAAACCATTCCATCTAATAGACACTGATCAGAAAATGTGTTTAGTGATCTACTACTAATTTTGGGATATATGAATTTTACATATTGCAGATTTCTTGATAAAGCTACAATTATTGACGAGATTGATCATAACAAAAATAGAAACCCGTGGAGGTTATGTACTGTGAACCAAGTGGAAGAAGTAAAGCTAATATTGAGGCTCATACCAATTTGGATAAGCTTGATAATGTTCTGTGCCACACTCACTCAGCTCAACACATTCTTTTTAAAGCAAGGAAGTATGATGGACAGAACCATTGGGAATCACTTCACCATTCCTCCTGCTGCTTTCCAAAGCATTGTTGGTGTCACTATCCTCATCCTTATTCCTCTTTATGACCGAGTTTTTGTCCCTATGGTTCGTAAGATCACCAATCACCATTCTGGAATCACATCTCTCCAGAGAATCGGTGTTGGCTTATTTGTTGCTACTTTCAATATGGTAAAGTGAATTATGAATTATCCTAATCGAATTCTATATATCTATAGACTATAGTTGTCCCTAACACGTTTTGGTCCTAAATAGACTAATCTTAATCTAAGCAATCAAATGAATGGCCTAAGAATTTACGGAGTTCTGTTTTATAACAGGTGATATGTGGGCTTGTGGAGGCAAAGAGACTTAAAGTTGCAAGAGATCATGGATTAATCGACTCTCCAAAAGAAGTTGTTCCAATGAGTAGCTTGTGGTTACTGCCCCAATACATACTAGTTGGTATTGGAGACGTTTTCACTATTGTTGGTATGCAAGAGCTTTTCTATGATCAAATGCCTGAAACTATGAGAAGTATTGGTGCAGCGATCTTTATTAGCGTTGTTGGAGTCGGGAGTTTTGTTAGTACCGGGATTATATCTACCGTTCAAACAATCAGCAAAAGCCACGGTGAAGAATGGCTCGTCAACAACCTTAACAGAGCACATCTTGATTACTACTATTGGATAATCGCATCGCTAAATGCTGTGAGCCTCTGCTTTTATCTGTTTATAGCTAACCATTTTCTCTACAAGAAACTGCAAGACAAAGATGATGATGTTGAAAGCGAAAGATAAGTTTGATCAAAAATGTTTTGTTTGAAATGATCGGCTTTATATTTATCCTAGTTTATATCCAAAAAAATATGTAACAATGAACTGTTGTGATTACAAAATAAACCTACTTTTCTTAAGCTAATTGGTGATCTTTTAAACCTGCAAGCTGCGAAGCTGCAAATTCCATTTTGCCATCGGATCGGACAAAGCTAAGATGAGACAGGTAATTGCTTTCTACCAAATCATGTAGCGTTCGGCGGCTCCGTGTTGTCTCCTGCTTCGCTTCTATGTAATCTCCACTCAATAATCTATCACTCTTTTCTGCATCCTGCTTAAAACAATACACATGGGACATTTGACATGCAAACGATGTTCAGACTTTCACCAAATGCATACCAAGCTTTTATAGTCTGATGACTAAATAATTACAGAGCAATGAGGAAAAAACAAAACAAAACAACCGTACCTCTAGGAATCTCATCATTTGTTCTTCAATCGTGCCACGCATGGTTAAGGTTTCTACAAAAATAGGGCGCTTTGCGCCCATCCGATGAGCACGACTGATGACTTGCTCTTCCAAGCTGCTCATTTGTAAACATTGTAGGAGTCAGCAACACCATGTAATGGAAAAATATTTGACCAGATATGGAATATTAATATAAAAGGCGTTGCCGTGAGACACCAAATTGTGAACCACTCAATTTAGCTTTTAGTTTTATCCATACGAGATAAGTATATAGAACGGCCAAATGATTCACTCCAGAAACTCCAAAAAAGTTTAAAACAAAATGAAGTGAAAAACAGAAGATCATCAAGTTTTTATTTGTTACTGATTTTTTGTCTGTGTTTGCTGAATGTAAAATTGCTCAAAGTCGTACCTTTTATCCCAGATTGGTTCCATCAGGAAAACATGTGTTACAAAACTCAAATCAAGACCAAGGGCCCCACTTCCATCCATCAAAAGTGCCATGCAATCAGCATCGTTCTGGAACATTGCCAGAGCTTTCATCTGAAAAGTTGAAATCGAAAGTTGTTTGACTTATAAAGGATTGCAAGATGTGAGAAAGAAATACAAATCAACAGACAAGTACCTTATTATACGACTGCATTGGACTGTACATTTTACCAAACTTGATGCCAGCAGTTGTCAACTACAAAAGCATGATATAAAATTGATCAAAGCCTAAAACACTAAGGAAAAATAAAGAATGACGTTACAAATACAAGGTAATTCATACCTGTTGTTCAATCACGTGAATATGCTCCAGAAATTGAGAGAAAATCAATACTTTATCAACAAATACCATCTGAGATCCACAATCCTGTCCATGTAATTCTTTCCCCAAAAAGGCTTCCGAGGTACCTGGGGGATTGTCTTCCAGGTTGTCATTGTCAGTCTTGTTGAAAGACAAAATGCTTTTTTTATTACCCTCATGTAACTTCCTCAGCCTGTCTACGAGATAACTGACTTTACTGCTGGACGTAGATTGCCAGTCAGGATTCCAATCGTCCTGAATAATGAAGTAATGCATTTGAGTATACCATTCCAGGAACCAAGTCGTTAACTTATAAGATGGTTTATACGCATATCTACCTGCTTATATGAAGGCTGTAACTCAATAAGATCCTTTGGCACAGGCCACTTTGGATTTGGATTTTCTGGTCGCGCCAAAGTTTCAGGAGTTTGCATCTCATATAAATATCCACAACCAGAAATAGTACACCTTTCGCTATCAAGAGCAACACAATCAAGGCACAACAGGTGTCTACATGGAGTGATAACAGGAAGTCGGCACCATTCCCCACATCTATTTATAAGATGAGAAGCAAAAGCGAAATTAGATACTTGTGGCAAATGCCCCAAACTAATGAAAACATTGGATTTAAGATATACCTTTTACAGTTACAGCCACCAATAAGGCTATCTTGAATAAAAGAGTACTCCTCCGTCCAAAGATCCAGATCATTTTCAAGTAAAGCATCCATTGTCTCTTTAATGTCATGACCAGCGTCGGTCATTTTTATATGCCCAGCCACACAGCAAGATAGTCTGACATTACTAATGGTAATGCTCCGAAATTTCCACTGTTTAGAGTTAAGCAGACTTTCTACATGAGACGGATCATTCCAATCAGCTAATAAGATATTACGCCTAACTGTCTCCACTAGTTCATTGTAGCTTCTTGCATGCCCTGGAAGGAAATTAAGGTATGTCACCTTCTTGATACACGGAGGAATCATCTGCAGATCTTTCTTTCTAGAGCTTATCATGCATCTCTGAAGCAGCTGAAGTAAACGCAAACGACCCTCCTCCATTTCTGCTTCAAATGGTCTAAGGATGCCAGCTTCCCAAAACTTTGGATTTTCTCCATAGACTTCCTCGTGAAGAAACTTTAAAAGAGGTTGGATATGTGAAAGCTGGCTATTTGGTGTGTTAGGGGTTGGTGTTCCTGTCAATAGCCAACGATTACAAGCTGTCAGAGAAACAGCCATCTGAAATTTATTAGTCAAACTGACACTAGAACCAAGAGTGTGTCCTTCATCTAGCATGACCCTAAGCCAATGCACTTGGATCAATGGGCTTTTCTTCCGGGGATTCCATTCCGCACTTAAGCGACTAAAAGTTGTGATCACAACATCATAATCCCAAGCCAAGCTGTGTGGAGAAAGCTCTATATGGTCAGCCCAAACGAGAATACGAAGCTGATCAGAGCAAACATGTTTTTGGATTTGTGTTAACCAATGATTAACTAAATTTGTGGGGACGACGATTAGAGTTGCTTTTGACAAATACAGTCTAAATGTATCCAGCGGCTGACAGAGAGCAACTTTGAGGGCAGGTACATCAAATACTAAGTTCTCAAGAAACTTCGGGTAAAACCATTTGGTGACACCCTTTTCAACTCTACTCTTAAGACCAAATGCTCGAAATATTCTCTGGAACCCAAGGGCATCTAATTTTAAACCCAACACTGGACCAGGTAAGCCAACTGTTTCCATCTGTGAGAGCTTCTCAAGAGGGAGTTTAGCAAGCCAAATTAAGGCTTTCTTTACGGTTGAGCTTACTGAAGACTTGTGTTCCCGAAGGACACTCGTGAAGAAAGAGATATTATCACTTTCTTCCCCAGAGGCTCCCTTAGTATAAAACCCTTGCAAGTATTTTATAGGTTGAGATTTATCCCATAATTCTTCAGGATCATTACAACTTTGATATGCAGGGTCATTATTGTTGCTACAAAACCATGCAGAACCAGTAACAGATACACCTTCATCTATTATTCTCCGCCACTTTGAGCAAGAATCACACTGCATCCAAATATCGCTTTCCACATCCGAATCAGTAAGACCCTTTCTCTTGCAACCTGTTATCATACCACATTTCTTCCAATTACTGATTCTTTTAGCTTCCATCACTTCAGAGAGCTCAGATGCGCCATTATATGCAGGCAAGAGATTTTTTCTGACATTACCCAAGCTCTTTCTACATTGAGCTTTTAAATCCAGGGACGCAGGGATGTGAGTTTCAAATTCGTTTTCAAAGTTTGAATTCTTAGACTCCAATGTTTGATCATCTGGATCCATCAGCCTCGCTTGCTTAAATGGCAACGATTTTGACTCCAGCAGCGGACGAAAGGCTTCAAAAGAAACCTGGTTTCGACAGCTACTTGGACTTTGAAACCTCTTTACAGCAGACATGCTGTTAGAAGTGAACTGGTCACTCGTGTACTCATAATAGGCACATTTTTTGTCACTTTTGTGGGTACACCAAACGATAGGAAGTCCCTCAGGCGGATCAGCCATTGTTCCCTGCGTCTTTAGGATAAGGGATAATGCTGTTATTGTCTTTCCGAGACCTGGTTCATCGCAGAACATTCCCCCACGGAAATCCTTGACCATGGGAGCTGCCTCAGTGATTATATCACCAGTCACAGCATTTACGTAGAAACTAAACCCATCCTCAGTATCAAAACTCAAGTAAAGGGGATGCGAGGAAACTTCAGCTTTCCTCTCACGCTCCAGCATCCAACCAACTGCTGCCTGCTGATGAGGAAAGAGTTTTAGATTCATACATGGCACAATTAGAGAGGTCAATGATCTGAAGAGACGGCAGACTGCTGCAATGCTAAAAAGATCCTTCGTGTCAAGTTTCATCAGTATGCTAATCAAAACGTCATCTGAGAGATCCCATACACCAGATACACAAGAGTCAGTAGACGGCAATACTCTAGAAGAATAAGACACATCATGATTTCCTGGACTGGGCAAGCTCTTAAAAATTTCATGTAGTTTAAATAACCGTCTTTTTGGAGAATTTGGGGCATTACAGAGTAATTTGCAGTCAAACACATGACAGTCAGATAGATCCCAGATGGCCTTTATTCTTCCATTGGCCTCTTCCCAAATACTTTTTCCGTCAAGGATTGAGACTCTCAGTCCCCAGTCACAGCTGCAAAAAAGTGGAATACATTAAAATTGCGAGAGAAGTATCTATTCATTTTACAGTGAACCTAACTGACATAGCTCAACAGAAGAAGTTTACATTCATGATAACAACAGATGCATACCCATACCATGAAATTGAACATGTCCATTTAATCTCTCTAAACCAAGCAACTACAATTTAGAAAACTATTCTAGCGATAGAGAGATTACTCAAGAGTCCAAAAGAATTACCTCAAGTGCTTAAACAATGCAGCAGCAGTAGCTTGAGATTTAGGAAATTGCCATCCGGACCACAATTCAATAGGCAGGTAAACATCAACTAACACCACAGCTCTTTCTTCTCCATTCTCACCTTTATCAACCTTCACCACACGACATATAATCTTCAAGCATTTATTAGCAACCAAAGCATGAAGCTGCTGCACTACACTTATACTTCCATTCACCATACCTATACTCTTTACCCTCTTCCTTCCCTGTACAGTCTTCTCCTTGCTCCCGGATAAAACTCGTCTCTTCGATTTCGGAGTCTTTCGCTTACCACTACTCTCTCCCTCAACGCACTTACGGCGTTTCTGCGGAGTCTCCAATCGACCGTCTTCAATTGTTCCGGAATTCTCAACATCATGATCTCCTTTTGACGAAATTAGGGATTGGAGATTAGAGATGGGATTAGTGAGGGATAAGATCAAGCCATTTTCGGATTTGAAACCGGTGACGGAACCATCATTGAAGATGAAACAAGACGAGCCCGATTGAAGAAGATCAGGCGAATCGACGGAAAGAACGGTACAGAGAAAACCACAGAGTTTGTGATCATCGGCCATCGCCGCCAGAAAAAAAAATTTATAAGGCTTTGTAGATTTGCTTTAGGAAAATCTCATCTTTCTCTTCTTCTGTTTCGAGTCCGACCTCTGCGAAAGAAAAAGAAAATAAATCGCAATGAAATTAGTCAATGACTAAATAGGGTTTATGTTTTTTAAAGAAAAAACGGGAAAAAAATCTTATTTGTTATTGACTTAATTCTCTCTCATCCAGCTCAGCAAAACAATTTAGAGAGTTTCACGTGTGTTTTTCTAACCAATGAGATAGCTACACGTGCACCGTTTTCAAAACAATGGATATGGAGATAATGTTTATATTTAAATTCACATAAATTGATCTAAACGCCGTCGTTTTACTAACATAACTACTAACAAAAAAAAACGACCCAATAGAGTAAACCCGTGTGAGACTTTGTGTAAAACAAGACCTGCCCATATTAAGCCCGTGTTTTTTTGGATTTGGAAAACAATTTGTGGGCTTGCAATTTTATCCGGGTTTTGAGTACCCAGTGGGTTTAAGCCCACATAGATTGATATAAACAATTTGTGGGCTTACAATCTTAAAAAACAATGTATTAAGATTCAAGACTAATCAAAATAGCAAGTTAGTTTTGAAGTTTTAAGCCCAATAGAATTTGAAGTTGTTTTATGATCATTTTTGAGTAAATGAAATAGCAAGTCTGTCACTTGTTACAGAAGTCTTTCTACACTTGAAATCCCTTCCTGAGTACTTGAGTATTTGGCAACATTTTCACGCACATGCCCTGTGTGTAAGCGACTGTAACTTAACCTGTAAATTAGTCTTTATATTATCTCTTCGTGTTTTGATTCATTACGTGATTTGAGTTACATTTGACAAAATGCCTCGGCCAAATCCAAAGGATCCAGAAATTGTGATCAACCGTACAAATCATATGAGATCAACTACTCGCCACGCTTCACTTTATTATTATTGAGAACTGAGAATCACTCAATCAAGTAAACAATCAACGAGACATGAGTCTTAAAATCCATCCTCACATAAATCACACAAAAACTAGCACAATCTTATAGCACTAGAACACAAAAACAAAAAATCTCAGCCATCTCTCAGGATCGAATCTACTGAGAGCATTTCTCCAAGTATGCATTCCATCCTTGAACTCTATACTCATGAGCCGTCTCTGCTGGGTTTTCCGCCTTTATGATTCCCCGTCCCACGATTATAATATCACTTCCCCTCTCAGTAATCACCTAAAATAAAATAAAAGAGCAATCAACATTATATTTCAGACTAGAATACTAACAATGGATGTAAGATAAATGTGGTAAGGTTGGGAGAGACTCACAGAGTGTGGAGTGTTATACTGCTGACCAAGTGCATCACCACCTTTCACCATTTGAACACCAGGTGTTGCATGAATCATAGACGGATACACATACCCGCATTTCCAAGATGCTGGATTCACCGAGATGAATCCCATCACAAAATCAGAATGAGCGTCTGCGATTTTCACAGCTGCTGCAGTGTAGTCTCCTGTAGCCAGGTTACCTGCAGAGCTCATTTCAGCAAGCAAAAGCAAACCTCTACCACGAGGCATACCCTGCAATCATATAGGAATGCAACAAAACATTAGAAAAACAAAAGAATCTATAATCTGGTAATAAAGAGAAATGAAAAATACCTTCAATTTCAGGCCATCCACGATTCCTGGCCCCGATATTACATGAGCGTTGATAATATCAGCCCACTCCAATATTTTAAAGATGCCTCTGCGAACAAACCAGAAAAAATTGGCACACGAAAACTCGAAAAGACTTGAATGAAAGCTAAGTGACATAATGTAGAAAAATTACCCTTCATACTGCATAGTGACAGTGTTACCAATGTCTGCAAACTTGCGATCCTCAAATATGAGAAATTTGTGCTTGTCTGCAATCTAAAGTAACAATAAACAATAGATCAATGAGTATCAAAGAGACCAATTAATCAGTAACAGACATGAGACTCATGTCTATTGCAGATATTACAATCTTCACTTACTCTATATAACTAAACCTATCAAAGAAACAGAATTTCGAAGATGTGTGAGAGCAAATTAGTACAAAAGTAATTACCGCACGGAGCTTAGAGCCAAAGTCAGGGGTGAAATCAGGCAGTATATCAACATGAGTCTTCAAGAGACAAATCTCTGGTCCCACCTGCATCAACACAAAACATTTGGAAGAAGATGTCACTAAAACATAATTCTAATGAACAGTCTTCAAACTTCGATACCAAGAATGATCCTAACCTTATCTGCGATGTCAAGCAATTCAGCAGCAGTTCCAACATCAGCAGCTAAACAAAGATTGGTTTCCTTCTTCAACATAATATCAAACAGCTTCTTCCCTGTCGGATTCTTAGAAAGCTCAGACCTTTCCTTGAACCCCAAAACCCTAGGCTTAGGCTTAGGTTTCTCCACACTTGGAACACTAACCCTACGATTCTCTTCCAAAAACTTAAGCAAATTCACTTCAACCTCCACTTCAATTTTCCCCTTTTCCTTCAAAACCCTAACCATATCCGTCAACATAATCATCGAATGTAACTTAATCCCATTCTCCGCTAGATTCTCCCTACCCCCTTGTTGCCTATCAATCAAAACCACCGCGTCACTAACCTTTAACCCCACAGCACGAAGAGGAGCAGCAGTCTCGAGAACAGAAGCACCACTAGTTACAAGATCTTCAATTATCAAACAAGTTTGATCCTTTTCGAAGATTCCTTCAATAGCTTTAGATGTTCCATAGTCTTTAATCTCCTTACGCCGCATAAGCATAGGGATACCATTGGAAACAGAGACAACAGTGGCGATAGGGAGAGCAGTGTAAGGAACACCACAGACGACGTCGAAGGTTGCAGAAGGTGGAAGAGAAGAGATGAGAGTTTGAGAGATCTGTGTTAAGAGGGATGGATAAGAGACGATGAGACGAAGGTCGATGTAAACCGGAGAAAAGATTCCAGATTTGAGCTTGAAATTGCCGAATTTCACGGCGCCGATTTCATGCAGCTGGAGAATCAGTGCTTCCATGGCTGACATTTTTTCTTCTGCTGCTTTTGGAATCGGAGAATTCGATAAGCGGACTTGGAACGACTGCACACTGGAGAGTGTTGGCTTTATATACTTTAGGTTTTGTCTTATTTTTGGTGTTTCAATGTTTTTATTTATTTTAATATGTAAAATTATTCGTATTTATCATCTTTTATGCATTCAGTTTTCGTTTTATTTTCCTAAAAAATCTACTCTGAATATGTCATTTTATTTACATTTTAGAAATACTTTTTCATTGTATAGAATATTTTTTTGTTGAAGTCATTGTCTACAACAATTGTTGCAATTTCTTTACTATAATAAAGCTGTTTTCTGTTGCATTGTTTGAAATTCTCTCTAATATTTTTTGAGAGAAAAAAATCTCTAATATTTTGATAACAGTGAAGAAAGAAACCATTTATCACAAAAGATACACTAAGCAGAAATTATAAAAATCCAATTGAAATGAATTCGGCAATTCGTCCTAAAAAGGACATTATTTCTGAACATAATAAGCATACAACAAAGGACCTGTCTGGTCTTAAGGGGAAACACAAAGTACAAATGAAGATGGATCATTTCCCATCATCACACAGATTACTAATGTTACAGACAGAAGAAGAAAAATAAATAAAACCAGCAAAAATCATTCATAATCTACATCAAACCAGAAATAGAGGTAAGCCTTGGAATACATGACTCGAACACGCTGCAGAACCAAGTCTCCCCTTGTTGAAACAGCCTTTGCACCTCCCTCGATTCTTGTCTGCAAAACGGTTACACTGTTTGCTTTAATCTTTCCAGTAACAGTTTCTTTCACTTCCACATGGCTTAAGATATTTTCAATGTCTTCATCTCCAGCAGTGCTCACGATTGGGCATGAGAGATGATCCAAAGGGTTTGTCTCACATTGAAGCACACATCCATCAATCGTTAGCCTTCCACTCCTATGAAGCAAACAGCACCCGAGCTCTGCTTTTACTGTTAAATTCGCAAGCTTGCAGGTTGATAACAGTTCCAGGGCACTGCACAATAAACCCAACAACAAAAAGCCGTATACCAAAGTATTTTCCTTTTCTTTAAACATCAATGGGAAATGCGGTATTCAACAACTTTTAAGAAGCTAAAACCTCCCAGAAAGAATTTTGAAAACAACTGTAGAGAGGAAATGTCTTAAGAGGGAATATGAGTTCCAAACCTGTCTGAACCACGAGCACAGACGAGGGTGGTTTCATCAGGAATCTCGCCTCCACCGACCTGAACAAAGCGAAGATAATATAAAACTGAGACTACTATCGAACATTGAGACTTATGTATCAACATCATCCTCAAGGCATCTACTTTCAATAGCTTAGGAACTCCTTTCAACCTCAAGGCGTACATTCTTCCACTTAACTGAAACTAGGGACACTGATAAGCCAACCCCTAATCTACACTGAGGTATTCTAGGGGTGTGCATCCATACATTCATGATAAATCACTCATATTTCTGCAACTCTATCTTTTCATCCTAATTCATACACCAAGGTCTACTTTCAATAGTTTTCATTACAGCTTACAGTCATTCCATGTGTTGCCCAGTATGAGAAAAGGAACATTACTGATAGGTAGGTGGCAAGTGCATAAAAGACTTTGAAGTCGAACTGAATTCTTTTTTTCGAGTTCTCACGACAGTCAAAGAAAATTTTAGTCATCAAGTTCTAGTTCTTTAACACTCGTTAAAACGTCCATGTCACAAACAGCTCGTGCTTAGTTTCCAGTTGTGGCATTGAAAGTAATTGTGTGCAAGCTTAAGATATCTTTCATTTCTATTTTGGTACCTAAGACGTGGCATTGTTTTCTCTGGATCTCTTCAATGCATACTGATCTCAGATGCCGAGACCTATGGCATGGAATGGAATCTCCATCCTCATGAGAATAGATATGTTACCATATGTTCACATGTTTCTTGGATACTACACAGATGTTGGTATAAATGGTTTATACTAAGTCCTATAAATTATTTTTCACTACTTGCGATTTTTGAAGTCTAATTTTTTTTGGCAAGACTCAAGAAACATGTGAAAGTAGACCAATTTCACATTGCCATTTCTAGAGAAAGTTATAAACGATTCTTTCAGAAATATCAAGCAATTACACTAGACATATATTCTTTGAAAGACATACCAGGCAAAGAGGCTTTTTAATCTGAATATTAGAAACGCGATAGTTCCCACCGGCTACTATTAAAATGGTATCGCCGGGTCTAGAGGTGACAATTTGGTTAGATTTATGGACCCTTTTACGAATAACAAAGAAGTGTAAATAACGTAACTGATAATATTACAAACCTTGCTGCAGATACAGCTGACTCAATGTTGAGGAAAACTCCAGGCTGAGATAAATCCTTGACAAAACGGTCAACACGGAGCCACAAGCGAGGGTGACACGCCAGATATCTCCATCTGTGGCAAACGAGTGCTGTGTTATACCTATCTGCAAACTCACAAGAGATACACAAAACAGCATTGAAACAGACTGTAGTACGCAACAAATGCCCAAGTCAATCATACAAACAAAATACGAAATTTTCAAAGCTTCACACAACACCATACAGATCAAAACATAGCAATTCAATACAAAGTCAAAAGCTTTCTTGCTGATTCTGTTACATTACTACAAAGCTGTATCACATACACACCAAGTCAAGAGAAACAGATAATTCATCATGGAGATTAGAATTGAATTCAATTATGATTTGATTAGGATCTGCAAAGTCTCAAAGTAGTAAATTTGAGACACAGAACCGTCATTAAGATGTGAAACAGTTGGTCAAATTTTCTAAATGAATTACAAACAACGAAACAATTAAAAGCAGAATTGAACAAAGAAGTATAAAAGTATGAGAAAACCAAAGTAATAGATGCGAAAAAGAAACCAATTTTACCTGGAATTGGAGATAGGAAGCTGAGGATATGCATAAGGCAACCATCGTCGAGATTGTTAAGAGACGTGAGAGAATAAGGTTTCATTCTCTTCTTCATCTTCGATTCAACAATTCTCTCTGGATGCTTCTTATTGTCGAGCTTTGAGATCTCATGTAACTCCATGGCCGCTTTAGGAAGTATGAACCCTAACTCGTCGCCGTCGTTAATAACAGCCGACTCAACTATCCATTGACGTCATCTCGACATTGGTTATGTCCGGTCCAACAAAAACATGTCTTTATGACATTATGGTTATGCTTTTTTGGAGTTTTCTTAAAAGTAAAATTGAATAAAAAAGAGAGGAATCGTAACCGTTGGTTGATTAATGCAATGGACAGTCCAGATGTATTTTAGTAAGGGGCCAGCCGAGAAGTCTCAAGCACAAACAACACTCTCTCTTGTGACAAAACAAACTCATAAAACCTTTCTCTCTTCCAACAGCAAAACTCTGAAATTGACAGAGGAGAAAAATGGAGGAGACAATGGCCGAAGAAGGGTGCTGTGAAAATGTTGAGTCGACGTTTGACGACGGTACCAACTGTATTTCGAAGACTGAGGACACCGGAGGAATCGAAAGCAAGAGGTTTTACTTGGCTCGCACGACAGCTTTTGAGATGCTTCGCGATAGAGGCTACGAAGTTAATGAAGCTGAGCTCTCTCTCACTCTTTCTGAGTTTCGTTCTGTTTTTGGTGAGAAGCCTGAGCTTGAACGCCTCCGTATCTGCGTTCCTCTTCGCTCAGATCCCAAGAAAAAGGTTTCAGCTTTTCTTTGTTCCACCGCTATTTTTCGATTTGGGTGTTACTTTTTGTTTTTAACAGATGAAAATGTGAAAAAGGCATCACCTTTTTTAGATTTTGGGTTTGCATTTTGGTTTAACGCCTTCAAAGAGAAAAAAAATGTGTAAAACGCTTAAACTTTTATCGATTTTGAGCTTCCAGCTTGGGTTTGCGTTAAAACAGAAGAAAATTTGAGAAATGCGTCGACTTTTTAGATTTAGGGTTTAACCTTGGTTTAAATTTGCCTTAATACAACAAAAAGATTTCAACTTTTAATTATAGGGTATTTTTAGGATAAGACTAGTGAGAACTGAGAAGTATATGGGTTTATCTTCTTCTTTCCAATGATGTGTGGTTTGCGTTTGGTCTTGTTCTGTTTAATTTATAGCTTTTGGTATATGTTTTGGAAAAGCTGAAGAACTAATACATACCCATTTTTTTCTTGGGAACCAAGAAAATTTGTTGTAGCAGTAAGGTTCCTCGCATGGTACTTGTGTTGTAACGAATGGCATATTGCTTTAACTTTATAATGGGAAAGGATGGGATCATATTAAGGTGTCATTAAAATGTTATGTTTGAACAGCTAGTTGAGATGAGAATGTAACCAGACATATTCTCATGCTTTTACCTGTTTTTCATTAAGCTTATTGAAATGGTTTTATGCAGATCCTTGTTGTGTTCATGGGAACTGAACCAATCACCGTGAAGTCAGTTCGTGCTCTTCATATTCAGATTTCCAACAATGTAGGCTTGCATGCTATGATTCTGGTTTTACAGAGCAAAATGAACCACTTTGCCCAGAAGGCATTGACTACCTTCCCTTTTACAGTTGAAACTTTCCCGGTCAGCACTTATCTGTTTTCCTACATGATGAAACATTATAGCTCTGGATTTGGATTGTCTTGCATGATATCTATTGAGGATCATGAAATTGAGACCTGAATTGGAAATACGTTAACTGAACAGTTACATGTTTATACTTATTGAATATGCCAACAGATTGAAGATTTGTTGGTCAACATCACAAAGCACATTCAGCAGCCAAAGATTGAGATTTTAAACAAAGAGGAGAAAGAACAACTGCTGAGGAAGCATGCACTTGAGGACAAACAGGTCTGTTTATATTCTGCACAAAGCTTCTTTGCCTATTTGTGTATGCTATGTTTTAATGGATGTTTCTTTTCCATTTCAGCTTCCTTATTTGCAGGAGAAGGACAGCTTTGTGAGGTACTATGGGTTAAAGAAAAAACAGGTGGTGAAGATTACATACAGTAAAGAGCCTGTTGGGGATTTTGTGACATACCGATGCATCATCTGAACTCTGAAGAAAGGCAAATTCGTTGCAGCTACTCTATGATTAACTAAGACACTCCTGTTACCTATTTCTTCTCCTCAAAACAGTACTTTATGTGTCCTTGGTGTGTGCTTACAATTGTATTAAGAGATTGAATCTGGTTTCGAATGGGGGAAAAACATTGCAAACTACACGTTTTCCAAAATGTAGTTGTCATGGAGATACGTATAACAAAAGAGGTTTTCGAAAAGTAACAAAAAAAAAAAA
>Ga0041059_1000433_pt1 | contig 31239 bp, 22 predicted proteins | sample AraColnosormetaG_FD_56232 | JGI IMG/M metagenome (GOLD analysis project Ga0041059, IMG submission 56232) | Arabidopsis roots microbial communities from North Carolina, USA - Col MF nosort | ecosystem: Host-associated > Plants > Roots > Unclassified | place: USA: North Carolina | collected...
AAAAAAAAAAAAAAAAACTAAGATTCACACAAATATGCAAAAAGATCAGACCTTTGGGATGTAAACCCTAGAAATTAAACTAAAAGAAACGATTAAGCAGAAGAATGCATATGTAATTGAGAGTAAACACGAACAGATTAAACAACAAGGTCCGATACTTAGGGTTTAACGATTACTTACCACAAAACCTGAAAAGAGGAACTTGACTCTGTAGCGACGAAACCTCTGGAGCCGCTAGAGAAGAAATCGAGTGGCTAAAGAAGAATGATATGTTTGAGTAGACATAAGAGAAGCTGATCTCCGCCTCGCTCCTCCGAAAACAGAAAGCGTTGATCAGTATACCTCAGACGCCAAGCCTAAGCGGTGGAGTCGTCGCTTGGCCGTGAATGGATGGAGCGGAGGTGGCGGCGACGGCGTAGCCTCTATTATAAGCTCGAGGACAAATGAAAGAGGTACGAGGTCGGTCCGAGCCAGTGGACAGAGGCAACGACTCAGATTAGCTCTCCTCGCTTTTCCTTTTTTTTTCTTTCCACAGCTCAGATTGTTATTTTATTTTATTAGAAACGGACAAAATAGATAACAGTAATCATTTTGCAAAAATAAAAAGGAACAAGGTAAATTAATTAGTCATTGTAATAAAGAAACAAAAATCTCCAGATATGCAAGAAAATATATGTTTTATGTTTTATTTCATACAAAATCATCTGAATTATGTCCAGCCATTTAGGAGATTTGATGTTTTTTTCATGGACTATGAAACTAGTCTAGAGTTATAAAACCCTCTTGTCTAAAAAAAAAAAAACGTTATAACTTCTCTAGTTCTATTGAAGCCAGATTGATTGATGAGTTATGTTATTATTGACATATCTATCATTTACTCAATACACTCACACGTAGAAAAAAGTTGACTTCGAAAATATTGGTTAAAAGAAACTACAAAATTTGTTTTACTCACAAAGTTGATAATGTCCAAAACATAATTTTTCACGATTGTTTTATTTGGACAAAATAAAAATCATTGTTCTACCGAAAAATAAATAAATAAATTCATTCTCATTGTCTTAATTTTTTTACGAAATTATGAAGTGGGAAATGGATCAAGTAAGTTTCACAAGTGGGAGTCCAATAGTTAGGATCATGTCGGCCTCGTCCACTTGCGTTCTCCTTGATTTAACGATCACTTGCTTGTCTCAGGTCTCAACTAGTGGTGACGTCAATTCATTTGGTATTCATTGGACTATACACTTTTTTTCATTGTCAAATAATTGGACTATGCTACTTAAATAATATACAGCTACTCAGAGAGACTTTTACTCCAAAACGAAAGAGCCCCTTTTAAACAACACCTTATTATTTGGAGCAAAACAAAAAACAACACCTTATTTAAGTAAGAAATTAGTAATGGTACATCACAATGGCATCATAATGAACAACTGATAAACACTTTTGAATCGTCACCAGCAGCAGCATGTCATAAACGCACCAACCATGATAGCATAGATCGTGAGGTGCGCAATACCATTACTTCTCGAAGACATAGAAAGCATTGGAAACAACTTATGCTACTTTGGATCCATTAATCTCTCCTGATTAACTACTCTTTATCTTAACCTTGTTTTTATTTCTTTTTGCCAAGGTTAATTTAATTTAGGTAATACGTCTCTTGTAATACCAAACATTTCATTTCTAATGATATTTACATTCTTAGCAAAAAAAAGAAAAAAAAAACAAACAATGATAGCATAGATAGTGTATTATGATGGAGATTTACGTACTCTAACTAAAATTATGGAAACGAATCAACTCAACTTATGGTTGCTTAATAGTTTAATAATACTTTTTCGTTGATGCAGTTTCAATCATAGTTGATTGCATTTAAATAACAAAAAATGAAAAGAAAAAAATATTTAGCATTTCACATATTTTGATGATTGGTATGAACTTTGGTTAAAAATTTCAGTTATAAAATCATTTTTATTACGTATGATTTAGGAATGAGTTTTATGTGGTCCTTGCAACCCAAATTTTGATCGTAATTTTTTTTTCATGTCATTTAGTTTGTGATATTTTAAAATCGACTACTAGCTGTATTATCAAAACCACAATCCTGGAAACCAATTATAACCAAAATAAACCAACCAAACCAAAAAGATGAAATCGATGAACGGTGAGAAAACCAATTTTGACCGGTCACTAATTTTCATTTTGCTCTCAAATCGCGACTCCTCTCTGGGCTCTCTCCTTCTGTATCTCTCTAAGGGGAACAACGAAATCATCACCTTCTCTTTTATCGTCACCGGCGATCATTCAAGACTCGATCTCCGGTAATCAGAACATTTTCATTCGCCGACATGGCGATGACCATCGAAGGTAATCAATCACCTATCTTCCAACTGTATCATTTCCCGACGGAATCGAATCAGATTCAAGTCGATTTTCCCCTTTTACTTTTCTCCCTTGCTCTATGTTCATATATTCCATACGTATTAGAGATTGGTATTGATTTACTCAGATTATAGTTATTTTGTGCTTCGTGAATTGTTTAATTTTGTGAGCTAGGGTTTCTGGGTTTTGCATTGTTCAAACTCACTCATTGTTTGCTCTTTTCTAAATTTTTTCCGATGCTGATTTCTTCTGGAATGCTCAAATTGCTTTCTTGGTACAGTGTAAGTTCTAAGACTTGATGCTCTTTAATTACCCTTGTTGTTACATCTGCCAGTGTATTCTCGTGTGTCGTGATCTTACAGATTTTATTTTTCTTGATTGCACAGACTTGCTGGACTTGCTTTCATGTTTTCATCTAGTATCCTCCTACAGATCCTGGTACGTTTCTGAATATAGCTATCTGCTTATAACCCTTGAAGCTTGATCATAAGATCATGACTTAGTAGCTTTAAATCCTGCAAGAGATGGTTAGCTAGTTCTGCTGTTAGGTTGTGAGCTGAGTATACTGGTCTCCTTTTGTACCCTTGTTGATGTAGCAAACAGAGTTGTGAGTCTTTTGGCCCGTTTTACTGGGAGAGATACTCTGTGAAGTAAAGTTTGTTACATTCAAACCTTCTTTCATATTTGAAGTTTTGAGCTTTACTCTCTTGTAGTATGTTGACTAGCGATCTCTGGATCCCAAAAACCAAAATTACACTTAGAATTCTTATCCTTACAACACTATTTGACCGGAGCATATGGTAAGCTGGGGTCCTTAGCCGACCTCAATGTCTAACTTGTTAATTGACTTAGACTTTCTGAACAACTTCTATAAACTCAAGCATCTTCTCTCCTCAGCTTATATCAGGTCCTTGTATAGGTATAGTTTTTTTTTTTTTTTGCACTTCGATTAGAAGAAGAAAGGATCATCTGATTTACAAATCTGATACGTTTCCCATATTTTGTGATTTCCTTTGGTATACCTGGTTATACCATGCAATGAGTAACACGTGTTATAGTCATCTGGGAGATATAGTGATAACTATTTGTTCATAATGGTCAGGCATGCGCGATATATGGTAACTGGTGGCCAATGCTATCAGCACTCATGTATGTAGTGGTGCCTATGCCTTGTATGTTCTTTGGAGGAGGCTCAACCCAATTCCTTATTAGTCGGGACGGTGGAGGGTTAGTTACTAGAGACTTTATTGCTTCTTTGAGTTAAACGAAAGATCGATTACCAAATTGGCTCGTCCATAAAACGCAGGTGGATAGACGCAGCGAAGTTCTTGACCGGAGCATCGACCGTGGGAAGCCTTGCTATCCCAATCATCTTAAGGCACGCACAGATGATCGAGACAGGTGCAATGCTCATAGAGTTCACATCATTCTTCATATTCATTTGCACTGTCATGTGTTTTCACCGGGCTAGTCTCGATGATGACTGGTAACGTAGATGTTGCTGCTCGTGAATTACTAATTGGATTCGTATGAGAAAGAGAGTGTGAAGAAAAGATGAGGTTACTATGAGTGGTTAAGAAAGTTGTGTTCTTCTCCCTCTTTTTGTAAAGCTTTGTATCACTCAATGTTTGTAAAAAGTTTTATTCATCACTGTGAATCTTTTCCTGAAACTAAGTGCCAAAATATTTTGTTTCGCATGTTTAGGAAAAAGTTTAATTCATCATTGTGAATGTTCCCTAATCCCTAGATTAGCTTCGAGAGATTAACAAAGAACGGTTCAACTGTAACACGTGGTCATGAAATAATGTCCGAAGGCCCTTCAGATAATAAAAGCCCATGAACTTCATAAGGGTAGAAGCGTAATTTTAAAAGAGACCCCTTTCATATATATATCCTTGCGATTATTATTAGCCGTCATCGTCTAGGGTTGGTTGTTCTGCAATTTAGTTTTTTTTTTTTGTGTTTTTTATAATCTGCAGCATCGTTTCTTGTAATCTGAGGAATTGTTTTTCAGACTGCACGATCGTTTAATTTTGTTACGTTGGTTGTTTCTTTGAAGTGAAAAACGGCGAGGGATGATGATTCAATTAGATGTGCGAATGGTTTCATCATGAGCTCAAAAACTTTATTTGGCATTTTATAATCTGACTTCGCCGTCAACTCTTTTTTCTGTAATTTGGAGGAATGGTAAATGGATGATGATTCAATTAGATGTGCGAATGGTTTCATCATGACCTCAAAAACTCTATTTGGCAATTTATCTGACATCTCCCATTTCTCTATGTTCAATCCAATATATCTCCTTTATGTGGTTTTAACTCGATATTGTTTTATTGTCTGCGAAATGTTTGATAATGATGAGTTAACTTTTATAGAGTGTTACATAATTATTTTACTTATTCATATTGTAGTTACGCCATTGAAAAACAGTTTGATTGTTTATCTGTTTGGAGTTTGCGTTGATATATGATGTTTATCCCTTTTGTAATGATGTGACTTGCAAATTGCTATGTAACCTCAAGATTAAGCATAGAGTTATTTATTTCGAAGTTTACTAAATTGCATTAAGTAATTTTGTGGCCTTGTGATTTAATTAAGAGACCCATGTTCATTGGATAAAAAGCACTATCTTACAACAATGGTATATTAATAAAGTGAGAATGCTACCTTTCTTGTAAGGTGGTTCATATAAAATATAAATTCAAACAAAAAACGAACGACCAATCTTTAATCGTTTACATGAACTGTGGTGTGCTAATAAGGTGATAACAATATTTAAACGTTGCTTTGACTCCCTTAAAAAAGAAAAGAAAACCAATTATAGGAAGAAATCAAACTCCAAACTTGTCACTAATGGGAAGAAATAAACCAGTAATTAAAACTCGGACCTTGTCATTAAGTGTGTGAAAGGCGTGAATCTTCACAATCCTATAAGACAAAACCTCCTTATCCACCGTTAGATTTAAAGTTCATCATCCAACGGCTAGAAGTCTAATCCCGCTAATAATTTGACCGTTGCGATTATGCTTTTAATGGCTCCTCCTCTCTTCTCTATCCCTTAAGCGCTCTCTCTCAAATCTCAATCATCCTTCTTCTCATCTAGAAACCCCTTATCTTGGAGTAATCAGAGAGTTTGAAAACACCAGAAATCATGGCGACAGGACCAGTTGTTCATCCTCAACCAGTTAGAGGTTTGTTTCTCCCCTCTGATGAATCTTTGTTTTAACTCTAGGATCTGCATAAAAACTCTCATCTATGAATCCTTTTATTTAGATGTTATCAAAGATTGCTTACAAATCTGTTTTCCAAGGATCCAAATCTTGATAGGTTGCTTTTTGTTAAAATTTATCAGGTGATCCCATCGACCTCAAAAACGCAGCAGCAAAGAATCGTCGTGCTCTTGGCGACATTGGAAACGTCGATTCTCTTATTGGAGTCGAAGGAGGAAAGCTTAACCGCCCCATTACTCGTAACTTTCGTGCTCAGTTGCTAGAAAACGCACAAGTTGCAGCCGCCGCTAACAAAAAGGCTCCGATTCTTGATGGAGTTACTAAGAAACAAGAAGTTGTAAGAGCGGTTCAAAAGAAAGCAAGAGGTGATAAGCGTGAGCCGTCAAAACCAATCGAAGTGATTGTGATAAGTCCTGATACAAACGAGGTTGCTAAAGCTAAAGAGAACAAGAAGAAAGTGACATACTCTTCGGTTCTTGATGCTCGAAGCAAGGTAGATTCTTTGTTCAACATTGAAAGCATAATGTGCAAAGTTCTGATTATTTGGTTTTGTGATTGGTGTACACACTTAGGCTGCTTCTAAGACTTTGGATATTGATTATGTCGACAAAGAAAATGATCTTGCTGCTGTGGAATACGTTGAGGATATGTACATTTTCTACAAAGAAGTTGTGGTACACTTACAGTGAAACCTTCTTTTGTTTATGCTTATGGATAAGTTATGTGAATGTCTTCTTTAAGTTTGTTGTTTTGTTCTTTGTTGCAGAATGAGAGCAAACCTCAGATGTATATGCATACACAACCTGAGATTGATGAGAAGATGAGATCAATCCTTATTGATTGGCTTGTAGAAGTTCATGTCAAGTTTGATCTCTCCCCTGAGACTCTTTACCTCACTGTCAACATAATTGATCGTTTTCTTTCTCTGAAGACTGTGCCTAGAAGAGAACTACAGCTTGTAGGTGTTAGTGCTTTGCTTATAGCTTCGAAGTACGAAGAAATCTGGCCTCCTCAGGTCAATGATTTGGTATATGTGACTGATAACTCCTACAACAGCAGACAGATTCTAGTGATGGAGAAAACCATTTTGGGGAATCTTGAATGGTACTTGACAGTTCCAACACAGTATGTGTTCCTTGTGAGGTTTATTAAAGCCTCGGGTTCTGACCAGAAACTGGAGAACTTGGTTCACTTTCTAGCTGAGTTGGGTTTGATGCATCACGACAGTTTAATGTTCTGTCCTTCCATGCTTGCTGCATCAGCGGTCTACACAGCAAGGTGTTGCTTGAACAAGACTCCTACTTGGACTGATACACTGAAATTCCACACAGGCTACTCCGAATCTCAGCTCATGTTAGTCTTCTTAATTCTTTACACTAGCAAGTTTGTGATCATATTGTTTGTATATTAATTCTCTATGTGCGTTTCTGTGTGTAATCAGGGATTGCTCAAAGCTTTTAGCTTTCATTCACTCGAAAGCGGGGGAGAGCAAGCTACGTGGTGTGTTGAAGAAGTATTCGAAACTTGGAAGAGGTGCTGTTGCTCTGATTTCACCAGCCAAGTCTCTTATGTCATCTGCTCCATGAACAAGGCTTGAAAGATGGCTCTCTTGCAAACTCTGCATTTTAGATTCTCTATCTTTTATCGTTTTATATGTAAAGGTATTGGTTCTTGTTGAGAAATGATGTTTCCGTATGAATTCAAAAGTATTATAATGAAATTCTTCTTCTCTTCTATAATCAGAATCGTTTTGGTCCTTTTTCCCATCATATTCTTTAACTATGGAGTCAAATTCAAATTACATAGTTATCTGTTATAACTTGAAAACTTCTTTGTTCTTCATAAGACCAAGTACGATGGTACGATCAAGGTGAAGTTGTTCACATTTGTCAAATAATAATTTCCAATAAGAAATCTGGTGAATTTTGTTACTTGTCAAAAAAAAATCAAGAAAATTAACAAGACTAATAGTAATAATCGAACGACGACGTAATGTTTAAGAAAAAAAAACACCAAACGACGACGTAATGGGTAATGAAAGTGATGAGGGTATTTACGTCAATTCATAGAGGTACTCCGATGTAACCCTAATATATAACGTGCATTTGTAGCGCCGTGAGTGTCCTTCTTGTTTACACTGAGCAGAATCTAAAAACACTTATCGTTTCGTCTCTTCTCTGATCCATTGTTGAAGATGGTAAGCTCTTTCTCTCCAACATTTTTCTGTGCCAGATCATTTGGTTTTCGTTAGTCTGTTAGGAAATTGAGATCTGCGATTTCACTTAGTCCTGCTAGTTTCCGATGTTCCATACTTATACGTTTGTTTCAGCTATGCAAAATTGACTTATTGATCTTGGCTTGTCTGATTCATAGTTTAGGGGTTGTCTGATTAATCTCCATGTATTGATATTGAGCTGATGGTATGTAATTATGGTTAAATACCAGTGAACAATTTGTTTCTCAAATGTGTTTTGTTCTCTCTGTATATAATAGTCGAAGAGAAAAACTAAGGAGCCAAAGGTTGAGACTGTGACTCTTGGACCTTCTGTTCGTGAAGGAGAGCAAGTTTTTGGTGTTGTTCACATCTTTGCATCTTTCAATGACACTTTCATTGTAAGTTTTTTCTCATTTATTCTTAGCGTTTGTGTAATATAACCTTCTGTGTAATGCGTTTATGACATTGCTTTCAATATTTTGCAGCATGTGACTGATCTCTCCGGTAGAGAAACTCTCGTCCGCATCACCGGTATGTTTCCTAGTAGTGAATTTTATTACCTGTGTTTATGTTAGTGTAAAATTCATTTATATTTCGAGAAATATAATGATTATGTGACCTTTTGCAGGTGGCATGAAGGTGAAGGCTGACCGTGATGAGTCCTCTCCTTATGCTGCTATGCTTGCAGCTCAAGATGTTGCTCAAAGATGCAAGGTCTGAAATGATTCGATGTCCATGCCTTTTTTTAATTGACTTTGAGGTTCTGGATGATAATCTATAATGGTTTATGTGACAGGAGCTTGGCATCACTGCCATGCACGTGAAGCTCCGTGCTACTGGAGGAAACAAAACCAAGACTCCAGGTCCTGGTGCTCAGTCTGCTCTTAGAGCCCTTGCTCGTTCTGGCATGAAGATTGGTCGTATTGGTAAACACACAAACTTAGTCTCACTCAAGTTGTTTTGTTTTGTTTTGTTATGATTGCTCATTGGAAGCTGAATCTTTCTTGAATGCATTTTGCAGAGGATGTGACTCCGATTCCCACAGACAGTACACGCCGAAAGGGTGGACGAAGAGGAAGAAGACTCTGATTGCACGATGAGGCTCATCATCGTTGCAATGTGCTCTTGAGACTGTGGGTATTTTCTTGGGTACACTTCGAAGTTAGTTTTGTCTCTCTCCAATTTATCTTTCCAGTTGCTTTGAGAACATTATAAGCTGTGTTTTTTTGTATTTGGAGTTTTTGGTATTGAGAAAAAAAATGTTAAGTTACTGATCGCGTCGTGTTACTGTTAGTTGGCTTATTGATATTTTACATTTTCTCTCTTTTTAACTTTGGCGAATGGATACTTTATCGAGATATTTAATGCTATGGTTGCTCATCAGAATCAGATTAGAAAGTCCGATGCAAGTTTTAGTATGTCGTGCTGGTTCCGAAATCAAACCAAGCCAGATCGTTGTTAACTTGTCATAATCTGTTTTTGAGGCCCAATTATTCAACCAAAAAAGTCAATTTTAAGAATGAAAAGAGTTGATTTGTGGCATGTGGTGAATGCAATTAACAACTATACGAGAGATTGTATGATAAAGACATCAAATATCCCAAGTCCGGCTTTTGGAATTCTTGATTAGAATGTTATCGCTTAGATTGTGTTGAATGGCATCTCTTGCAAGAAAAAGAAAACAGATTAGCAGATTATGATCATATATTTCTTATTAGCCCTGAGCTGTTAGTGCATTATAAGCATCAGACCCCACTTATAGCCTCTTGCAATGACTTAAAACTCATCATATCCTCATTTCTTGATGCTCTTGGTTGTTATCGAAGACATAAACAACATGGATGTTTAAAGAATGCTCTTTTATGTTCTTTAGTCTCTATGAGGAGCCATATCACAGGCAATATTTCCTAGTAAGGAGAAAGGTTTGGTAATTAATTGATGCAGTGGGTATCTTTCTTTTAGTTTTATGGCTTTTGACTACATGTAATTCAGATAATTTTGGATGGGTAATCACAATTCAAGATAAATTGTTATAAATAATTTAGTAATATAAATGACTAAATATCTCTAATTAGTAACACCGGGTGTTTGGTCTAGTGGTATGATTCTCGCTTCGGGTGCGAGAGGTCCCGAGTTCGATTCTCGGAACACCCCTACTTTTATGTTTTGAAACATGTGAAAGGCTTTTTTTGCGGTCAAACCCATTAACAATGGGCTTGAAACGACGGTGCTTCGACCACTCTAGTTTTGCAGACCGACGTCATTTTTTTTCTTTCTCTTTCGCTCTGGAGACTGGAATCAATCGAGTAAAGTGTTCGTAGCTGAGAAAAACCCTAAGCTCTCGTTTTTCGTCTTCTCCGATTCTGCAAGTATGAGTCGATCAGGTCAGCCTCCAGATCTCAAGAAGTAAGTTCTCTTCGCCACTTTTTTCCTTTTGATTTCTAATTTCTCTGTATCCATTTAGTTGAAGTTTTTGGTTTCATAGAGCTCCTACTTCTTCGTGTTTCTGATTTTGTTCTTCGTTTGTTTCATGTAATGCAGGTACATGGACAAGAAACTCCAAAGTAAGCTCGATCTCTTCTTCCACTTTTTCAATTTTAAAGCGTCTTTAAGTCGAACCTAAATCTCTTACTCAGATGAGAATTGCTTGCAACCCGATTTCTCAACTTAAGAGCTATATTAATGCCATTTCAGTTCATGTATTACTTGGGATTGCGTGTTTTTGTGTACTAATTAAACTTGTGTTTACAATTCCAATATATAGATTCAATGCTAATCTTGGTTAAGAATATATCAATGTCACATAAAGTTAAGAGTTGTATGGATTCTTAGGTTTTGTATCTCGTTCATTTAGAATTTTACTAGACTTTGTTTGTTATCATGTTTTTGTAACTTGGTATGGTCAAGTGAAGTTCTTGTCTGCTTTTTTTTGTTGTTACCCCCAATGTAGTTAAGCTTAATGCCAACAGAATGGTTGTTGGAACTCTCCGTGGCTTTGATCAGTTCATGAATCTTGTTGTGGATAACACTGTTGAAGTCAATGGTGATGACAAAACTGACATTGGGATGGTGGTACGTTTCTCTCCATCTCTCTAACTCACCCACAGAATCTTCTTGTCATTTGTTTTGTTTAAACATTCTACTTTTTTCCTGGATGCAGGTGATAAGAGGAAACAGCATTGTTACTGTTGAAGCTCTCGAACCAGTTGGAAGATCTTAGCTTATGACTTTTCACCCCCAAGTAATCATCTTCTGTAATATGAGACTTTGACTTACTTTGCTCTCTGTACCGGCATGAATCAATCTTGATTTTATTTGATGAATTCCTCTTCTTTGGCTCCTCTACTTATGTCATTTTACCCTTGTTCGGTCCTGTTTGTTCCCTATAGATTTTTCTGAACCCTTGATTTGATGGATACAAGGAAATTTGGATACTTACTGTCCTTGTGTTATAATCTCTTATCATATGTGTTAGTCAGGTATAAGTTATATAATCATTTCAAGTTAGAGAAATCAATGTAGTAATGAAAAAGCTAATTTTGAATGGTCCAAACCTTAGAGAAAGCAAAATACTTTTGTTGTGGGGATCTGAATTTTGGGTAAATGAGCTCCAACGGTTGTTTTTCTTTTGCTTTATTAGTATTTTAAACCCTTTTTTAGCCCTCTTTTTATCAAAGTGAGATCATAATCATGCCGTTTGGCTCCTCTGTTACTATTAAAGATGTTGTTATATGAATAAGAAGAAGCTAAAAGAAAGAAAAGGAGAAATAAGAGAAGTGAAAGTGGAAGGAATCAAGGAAGCATGTGCCCCACGAAGTATTGTGTGTGAGGCAAAATGAATGAAATCGGTACAATATCTATCAATCTCCAATGAAACAGCAACAACAACAACATGTAACCACAACGGAATGTTCGGCACGTGGGTCGTCGTCGGCACACACGTGGGGTGGGCTTTGTTCCAACTTACATTCATATCAAGTATTATCAACCACAAAACTATGAGTTGAAATGCCTTTTTTGGTAGAAAAGTAGGTATTTGTGTTTTGTCTATAAATTCTAAATTATTTTCTGTCCAAGTCATTATACAATTTGATGTGTTTTTTAACATTTCGTGGTCGGGGATCTCCAACTAATATAACAAGTAAACGAATTTTAAACACATGGATTTACAACTAATCCAAAAAGAACTTTCACCAACTTCACTTTCTCTTTTATTCTTTTCTCTTTGGTTTTTGGGGAAGAGAATAGAAAGAGTACGAGAGATTGCTTCTTTCTAAATTCTAACGGTAAACAAATATTACATAAAAATGTTAACCATCTTCGTATATTATTCTCATGGACCATTTGCAAGTAACTAAAAGATTCACTTTAGATGCAAGCTGTTCAATGAACTTCACCATCCTTTTTTTTATTTCTTTCAAATTTGATTTTACAATATCAATCTCATTTTTGTTTGTCACAATATCAAAATCTCACATCTTAGCGTGGATTACAATTTGTGTTTAACTATTCCATCATCATTAAATTTAATGACCAAAAGCCATAGAAATTGTGTTATTATGGATCATTGGTTGTTATTAGGTTTACCAAGTACATGAGACTAGTCTCATTGTAGATAATCTTTTACTATTTTTTTTTCTCAACTGATTATTATGGATTTATGCTAGATTTCTTCTTCTTCTTTTTTGTGTGTGGTACATTCATCCGGCAGAGAAATGATACTATAAAAGTTAATTAATACTCCAAATTTGAGATATCTTGTAAGATTTGATATACACATAGAAACAAAAAGTTATTACATAATACAAAATTTGCAAGGTTTCTTTACTTCATAAAGAGAAAGACACCAAAAAAAAAGTAAGTCACAAAATAAAAAAGACAGCTCGACATTCATCTTCCTCGTTAATCCTTCATCTTCTCTCACCAACCTCCACCAATCTCTCTCTCTTTCTTCTCTGTGTATAGGATACGAAGAAGAAGAAGAAAGAAAGAAAGATTGTGAAGTGATAATTACAAGCCACCAACTAATATCCTTTCTTCAATTCAACTCTACGCGTCGCTTAGTAATACCCAAAAAGTTTTAATCTTTTGAGTTTCCCAATTATTTTCCCCAACAGAAATATCATTAATTACTCCACTAATCCAATTTTCTAGGTTTTCTCTTTTTCCCCCTAAAGATTGATTCTTTATAGCCATTGATTTTGACCTCTCCATCACTGTTTTCAGAGAGTACCCATCACTCCAAGATTTGATTTTTTTGGATTATCCTTTGAGAATAATGGCTAAAGTTCTAAAATCGAGCCAATCATGTCATTTCCCTTCACCTTCAAGCTCTTCTTCTACATCATGTGGAGGAGGCAATGATGGTAGTAATAGAGACCCACATTCTCCTTTTAACATTTCTCGTCGTGAGGAAGAGGAAGAAGAGGAAGAGAGAAGCGAGAAAGAGAGAGAAAGATTCGAGCTTTCATCTGCATTGGAGATTCTTGTTTCTGCTATTAGAAGGTCTGTGATTGGTGGGTGTGTTGGTGAAGAGGATCTTTGTTCAATGGAGATTGGTGTTCCTACAGATGTTAGACATGTCGCTCATGTTACCTTTGATCGTTTCCATGGCTTCCTTGGCTTGCCTGTTGAGTTTGAACCTGAAGTCCCTAGACGAGCTCCTAGTGCAAGGTTCGTTTACTTGTAACGATGATAGATGTTTCTGGTAATGTTTGGTGATTAGGATTCTCTTAGTTCTTGTTTTAGTTAACAAATTCTTGGGAATAATGTTGTTGTTGAAGCTATGTGTTAAAAATCAATTTTGGGTGTGGTTTTGGTTTCTTCTATTTCCAGTAGTTGCCGTAATTGAAATCCCCTTCTGTTAATAGAATCTATTCTGTCTTTTACTTGCAATTAGTGTGTCCCCTGACATCAATGATCCATACTTTTTGATGTTCTTGATTCAAATCCCTTTGTTTTCTGTGAGTTGTTAAGGATCTTGAGTGAGGTATATAGATTGAGGACTTCTTTTGTGAATTCTCTATGAATTTGGGTGTAATTATTAAGTGAATAGCTAGTCAACGACTCTTGACTGATCAGATTAGATAGTTTAACTCTTTTGTGTAAATCAGAAGCTGATTAGTCTTTTTCTGTAAATGCAGTGCAACCGTGTTTGGAGTCTCTACTGAATCAATGCAGCTATCTTATGATACTAGAGGGAACATCGTGCCTACGATACTTTTGATGATGCAGAGTCACTTGTACAGTAGAGGCGGATTGCGGGTACGTGTTAATCTGCATGTTTAAAACAATTTCCATCTGGTTTAATGACAATGGGTGAATAAAGTTTTCATTTGCTTTGTTTGTTGCCTTATATAGGTAGAGGGAATTTTCAGGATTAATGGTGAGAATGGTCAAGAAGAGTACATAAGAGAAGAGTTGAATAAAGGTATTATACCTGATAACATTGATGTCCACTGCTTAGCAAGTCTCATTAAGGTAAAAACCCATAAACTCCACAAGGATCTTATTGTTTCCTTTCCCTTCTTTCACCCTTTTTGAATTTGTGGATTTTTTCTTGGTTTATCCTCTAGGCTTGGTTTAGGGAACTTCCTAGTGGCGTTTTGGATTCACTTTCACCAGAGCAAGTAATGGAGTCTGAGAGTGAAGATGAGTGTGTGGAGCTTGTAAGGCTTCTTCCTTCAACAGAAGCTTCTTTGTTAGATTGGGCTATCAATCTAATGGCTGATGTTGTTGAGATGGAACAACTTAACAAGATGAATGCTCGAAACATTGCAATGGTTTTTGCACCTAACATGACTCAGGTAAGTTTTTTGAATGAATCTCTAAAGATTGTTTGATGTGTTCGTATTTTGGTAAATGACATCAGTCAAATTGCAGATGTTGGATCCATTGACGGCTCTAATGTATGCTGTGCAAGTTATGAACTTTCTGAAAACACTTATTGTGAAGACGCTTAAAGACCGAAAAGAATCTAGAGATAAGTTGGTTCCAGCCTCAAATCCAAGTCCTCGGGACCATAATGGTGATCAGAGCAGCAGTAGACAGTTGTTACATCTCATGAAAGCTAACAAGGAGGAAACTTTAGACAACTTTGAGGCGGAGATGAAAGACAAAGAAGAGTCTGCAGATGAAGAAGAAGAAGAATGTGCCGAATCTGTAGAACTTGTTGACATAAAAAAGTCTTCTCTGGTTAATAACAGCAGTGGAGGTTTTGGACAGAAACACATTGGTTGGGAGGAGCAGAGAACCATGTCGAAAGCGAGTAGTATTGTGGGACGTGTGAATTACAGAGTTGAGCTATTCGAAGCTTGGCGATGAAAAAAGGTTACTGTTGATGTTTTTGATCCAGCTTTTGGATTTCTTAATTTGGGTTTTGTGGGATGGATGGATGCTTTTGAATTTTGATGATGGTTGCTTGTGTATCAAGAAATGCTACGTTTCTGCATATAATGTCAATGATAAGTTTCTCAGTTTCTCTTTCTCTTCACAAGGATTTATCTTCATACTTGAAAGCAGTATCTGCAACTTTTGCAGGAAATAAATCATTTACCAAATTTACCATAATATATTACAGTCACACTTTTTTCCAATACTAGCTCCACATCATCACATTGAATGGCAGGTGTTGAAATTTATTCAAGGAAACAAAATAACAGTAGTAAATAAATACAAATAGAGCAACATGACAGAAGTTGATTACTTCTTACTTCTTAGTCAAGGAAACGACAAGACTGACAGTCGTTTTGTTCCTGCAGTTGGCATGTTGAGTCACATGGTATGCATACTTATCGAACAAGGTATCGATAATTTCTTCTCCAAAATGAGCAATGAGCATTGGTTCACTAACAGCTCTTATGCCATTAGCTTCATTGCGTCCTGCTTCAAAGTCATCTTCTTCGTAGTAGTGACCAAGATCAAATCCATGTGACTCCAATTCATTGATTTCAAAAGAGCCCTCTTTTTGTATCACTTCTTTGAGTTCTTGTACGTTCGGATCATAAAACGGCATGTTGAATGCGTCCAGCTTTGACTCACTCACAAGACCCTGTTTATATGAAGATAGCAATGAGTACCATGTTCCACAATAATATATATGTTTGGTCTTATATTTTGAGTAAAATATATAAAAATGTTAATCTATGTCGAAGACCATGAATGTCCCATATTTAAAAAGTTTTACAAAAGAAATGAATAAGTTGATTTGATATACCTCAAAGACTAGGTCACGGAGAGAGTTTGATAGCAATGTCCAAAAGTGACAACAATCTCTATACAATGGATCGTTAAGAGTGTTTCTTCCGATGAAGGTGAGAACCATACGTCCATTAGAGACAATTTCTTCAGAACGTAACCTTAGAAACATGGTGAAGTCTTTTTGGAATTGATTCAAGTAGGCCTTGTATGCACTTTGAGGACTTGAACTTGTTATGTACAGATTCCCCTTATTATTCTCAAGTTTCTCGGGAACCTTTAATCATGAACACACAATTCCATCGTTTCAATATCAAAACCTCTAACGTTTCATAGAAATAAACAACATCTTGAAATTATTTATAAGTACCTTAGAGAGCCAATGGAGTGCATAAGAGGAATGTATTAAATGGAGGCTATTGCGAGAGAAGAGCCTGGAATAGAAGGAACCTGGAGCTCCATAGACGAAACATGATGATTTGTTTGTGATCATGAGCTCCTTGTTGAAGAAAGGTACGAACTTAAAGGTCGTGTTGAAATCATTTTCCGGGAGATCGTTTAGACAACAATCGATCTCTGGTGAGTTTTTGTTCACATGTTGGCACAACACATTAATGGTGTTGATGATCTCAAAGATAGCCAAAAAAGAGTTTTGTCCCGAAGAACAACCCAATTCAGCAACTTTGATGTACGTAGGAAAGTCTAAGTTCATCATCATTTCTTCTGTGTTTCTTACCAAGACTGGTTTGGCCATTGATAAAACTTTTTTCTAAAAAAAACAACAAAAAAAGAAGCTTAGTTATAAAAAATAGTATTATTATCTGGATTTTATAATTCGTTTAGAAAATATGATTTTTTTCTTTACAGTATGTCGATCCGTGATAATGTGATACTGGACCCATGCTTCATACGATAACAACAACAATATATGATTTTGAGTTATATACATTTATATATTACTAGTGTTTATGCATTTTCGAGTTTACAATTTGACTAGTGCATGTACATGCCTTATTATTCTTTAATGACTTGTAGGTTTATAAGTTATAGGTGATGTAATGAGCCCTTTTTAATTTAGAGAATTTATACTAGTCCTAAGAATCGTCATTTATCAACATTTTAATTTGTTTGGCAGAACCGTCGTTAACAGAACGCATATGTTAGTAATTGTATCATTAGTATCTTTTTCTTTTTTGGTCAACATATATACCATTTTTTAGTCAATTAGTAGAGGTTAATCTAACATAAATATCTTAGTTATATTTTATTTTTTTTATTTTAAATGAAACCTATAATTTCGTTTTAAATTACTTATATTTTTAATATATTTTTACTTTCCTAAATACAAATGTAAACTTCTTAAAAACAAACTAACATATGATATGAATGAATTTGATTGGATAAAATAGATGGAAATCATGCATCTTTCATAACTTCTCTTTTTGAGTAGAATTTTATTAAAGACTGTCTCAACATATAGATAGAAAGAACATATGTTTCAATTTTAAAAACAAGAAAATCTATTTCTATTGAGTATATGTTTATATTTTTCTACTTCATGCATAATATATTTGAAGTTTTTGCAATTCATATAAAGACATTTAAATATTATGTTCTTATATGTAAATTCATTTAATATTTGATATTGACAATTAGTTAGTTCATGTTCAGTTTTTACAATTTTATCATAATTAAATGATTGTAAAAATGTTTGTATCACCAGAGAAAAATCTGAACATTAATAATTTGTTTCTGCTTAAACCCTAAAAGTAAGCGAAGATATTGAAGAACCTGAAGGCGAGAATTGGCGGAGTAACTGTTGGCACCATCTCCACCACTCATACATAGAGCTTTCACAAACGCATATTCATCATCACACTTATCATCATCATACCTGCATCGCGACATACATGCATATATTGTTACATAAACAGCTGCATGGATATATATCGATCTATATTTAAATAACTAAATCAAATTAAGAAGCATTAACTCTATATACAGAATATTTATGTGTGTGTGTGTGTGAATGTGTTGCATTAATGATACATGAATTGGAGATAAGAACCTCAAGGAAGGAATGGTGTTGATGAATCTTGGATCCATTTCAATTATCGTACTTATTAGTGATTATAAGACTAAAGGAGAATTATCGGAAGATGGAAGATGTTGTGTATGGATGATGCATCTCACACACTTCAATTTATAGAGAGAGGGAACTTCATCAAGGTAGCACATTATTTATAAAAAAAACATGAAACATATGCCAAGTGTACTAGTTGCAAAGTCGTTCAGCTTGAGACCCAAAAACAAACAACGTCTGTTAAAAATTATTGGTTCTGAAATAATGTTATATTATTGACTTTAGGCTCGGTTTTACAATTGAAATGCACAATGATCTCAGATCTGATCTTAAAAAACGAATTAAGCGATAGATAAAATGAGATGTTATAGTGGTTTGATGTGATAGTCACGTACGTTTTTCTTTGCTAGTGATTTCACAAAATAAATAAACGAAAATTACGAAAAAAAACTTTTCTTTCGATCTAAACAGTAAAAAACAACGACATTAGTTTGAATAAGGAATACAAACTCTAATCAAACCAACATGCCTAAAATATTCGAAATACTTTTAATGAACTTTCGTTATTAAAAATGTGGTTTTTATTTCTAAGGATGTCGAATCCAAGACAAACAAAAAGAACAACAAACAAATGTTTGAACTTACGTGTATATATTATATATGTATGACCCCAAAAAATGACAAAAACAAAAAGCACGATATTTTAATTATTGCTGGTGTTGTTCATGTTGTAATGAAAAAAGACAAAAAGGTAATCGAAGAGAAAACCACTTGGTACTAGAAGATTCAAAATACTAGGATACATTTGTACATGTAAAATCATTACTTCAATTAAATATACATTAAACACGAATATTAACATTTTAAATGAACGAGAAATCGCCTAGTTGTGATATACAATGGCGAGTATCTTCAAGTTATTAAAAGACTAACAAGTGCGAAGGTCAGAATCTATGATAAACTAGTGAGTTTCTTCTGCTAGTCTCAAATAATAAGTGTGAACAGAGTGTGTGCTGACGAAGATTCGTTTAATCAAACCGTGTGAGATTCAAAGTAATCTCCATTAATAACATTAACAACATCAAAGTCCTTTTCAATTATAAACAGACAGACGACCATACATGAACATGCATTTTTTCCCTTTTTTTTTGTAATGCATGTTCTTATATGGAGCATTGTCGTAAAATCTGTGGACGACGCTTAATTTATCCCCGATGTAAATGTTCCATGCCACGTAATTCTAAAATTATATGGAACACGAAAAATTGTTTTTCTAACAACCACACATTAATATCAAAAGGAGGGTCCTAGGTTAGTGAATTTGAAGCAAAACTGTTTACGTATGACAACTCAACAAATCTATAGTTGTAGAAGCTTTATCTAACAATCCGGCCTACAATTTAATAATCGGAGATTTACATATATCGAAAAAAATGAGAAAATCTGTCTATGAACAATCCAAACTCATTTAAAAGAGTGGAGAAAACAGGCCATTTATGATCAGAAAGGACTATTTCAATTTACGTAAACCATCTCAAATTACAAATAGTACTCGACAATTTATGTTTTGCGGTCGAGAAAAACTCCGTTGTCCGTATCAACAGTTCCATTTCCGAGTAGAGAGGGATGAGAGACCATGTGGAACACGAAAGTCTCATTTAAATTTATTTATTTCTTTGGTAGTACTAGTAACTAATTTCTGCGGCGGCCCCATCCAATTGATGGTACGCCACCTTTTATCCTAGAAAATCGGCAAAGCATGCATGATGAATCATACGTTCAAATTTCCTCGTACGATAAAAGATTCTTTTATAATCTAGTCCATGTTTCATAAACCGGAGATATTGGATGGGTGGTCGGACCTCTCCTACAGGCCAAACTGAATTTCGAATTTACTAAAATTTTGTTTTTATTAGATAAGTTAAAGACAAAACAAAAAAATGTTGCCCTAATCTTGTATATCATGAGATTTTCCTTAACTATGGAACTTTAAGGTTCACAAGTTAGAAGTAGAAGTGTAGAACTCTGTTATTAATCAAAACAAAACAAAAAATGTTGTAATTCTAATATCCGGTTAAATGTAATTCCCGGTATCCAGCGAACGGAACTGGGAACCAAAGTATTTACGGGTTAGTTTGGTTTAAGGATAAGTAAAACCGTTTGGTTCAAAATAAAATTCGATTTGGTTCGACACTGTTAGTACTTTTTTCTCAAACAGAAAGTATTACCATCTCCGTTCGATTAGAGTATCTTTCCTCCGTCACCGGCAAGGGACCTCGCCGTCGTTTAGCCGGAGTATTAATTTCCGTTTGGGTAATTCATCTGAATAATTGATTCCAAGTCCAGTTGATTACTTGTTCTTAGAATTCTAGATCGATTCTCTAAATTTGTCTTGTCACTGATTGGATTACTGATTCTTGTTTGAATGTTGCGATTTTGGGATTCCAATAGAATAAGAATTTGTTGGAGCTGATGAGAATCAGAGTCATGTCTCAATTGCAGCGAAGCTTATCGATCGAATTGCCTTCACTGGTTCCTCTGCAACTTCCATCTCGGATGTACGTTCCTAATGTTGTGCAATGATCCAAATTGTGTTGAAACTCATCTTCAACATTCTTATCTGTTTATTATCTTCTACATTGTGTTATCTTTTGACATGTAGGGAGACTCATCTATGGTTTATTCGACCAGATGAAGTGAAGAGTACATCTCTTCTAAAACACTACTCTCAACTTCTGTCACCAACCGAGAAAGAGAAAGTTCTTCAGATGCGAGGCGATGAGCTTAAGAAGAATGCTTTGCTTGCTCGAACCTTGGTTCGGACCACCATTGCTAGATGTATGGTAATTCTTACTTACTTACCATCTAGTTTTCCATCATTAGCCATTGGAGTTTCCTATTTGATTTTGCTAATTGAAGATTGATCATCTTAGTAACCTGAACCTGCCCCTTGTATATGACACAAGTCTCTCAGGTTATGGCCTAGTAAAACTTTATTTGAAAGAAAACTTAATTCTTCTTTATTCAGTTCATCAAGAATCTGTGAAGCTTACTGTTTTTACCATCTGGTGATTACCTGCAGATTGAACTTTTCTTATAGAAACTCTAGATTTTAACGAGTTTGGATAGTATTAATTGTAATGGTGGTTTTATTACTAGATCAGACAAACAATGAAGTCGATCCTAAGGCCTTGATGTTCAAGAAGAATATGTATGGGAAGCCTGAGGTGAGACAGTTTTGTGGGATTATACTAGACTAACTCTTAGTCTCGGCTTAGGGGCAAAATTTCATTTGTTTTTGTTTAAATTTTTACAGGTAGATTGGCAGAATTATACGAACTGTAATAATCCACCATTGCATTTCAACATTTCTCACACAGATTCATTAATTGCCTGTGGGGTGACTGTACACGTTCCGGTAAGTCTTCTATTCAAGCAAATGCCTCCAGTTTTTCTTCCAAAATTAGTGGTTTCTTGTTTTTAAATTTGAACAGTTGCAGTTTACAACGACTGTAGGTTGGTATCGATGTTGAAGACAAGGAAAGGAAGATTAAACATGATATCTTAGCATTTGCAGAAAGATTTTACTCTGCTGATGAAGTCAAGTTTTTGTCAACTTTACCGGACCCTGAAGTTCAGAGAAAGGAATTTATTAAGTTATGGACCCTAAAGGTAGTTTCTACTAACAACACATTTACTTGAGCCTGAAAATTGTAGCTTATCAAAAGTTTTAAAACTGTTGTGATGATTCTTTCAGGAGGCATATGTGAAAGCATTAGGAAAAGGCTTTTCTGCTGCACCTTTTAATACCTTCACAATCCAGTCCAAGGTTGGAACAAAAGGAGAATACAATCTTTGCAAGGTCTGTTTTGATCTTAATTTACACAGTGGAATTGAATAAGGAGTTTATCAAATGCGATTAGTTTTTGTGTTGTACACTTTCTGAAATTTCATTTGCAGTATACATACAGTAGTGGTAAAATTAAAGACGCTTGATTGTTTTCTCTAGATGACTGAAATGACTGCAAGTTCGCTGGAGGAGACAAACAAATGCGATGGAGAATGGAAGTTTTCCCTTTTGGAGTTGGATGATTCTCATTATGCTGCAATCTGTATTGAAGATGATGAAGCTAGTGGAGGTGCAATTTTCAGTTGACATATCTCTTGATACTGAAAAATCCATTTTATTCAGTAATTTCTTCATCACATCTTTTTCCTTCTTGCAGGAGCTCCTATGAGGGTGATTGTCCGAAAAACCATCCCGTTTGTAGAAGATGAACTTATATCTGAAAGCAAACTTCTTTAGTTAGTGTAGCCTTAAACCTTCAGATTTCTCTGTAATCATTCTGTTTTGAGTACATCCTCTCTGTAGTATACATTCTGTGCAAGCGAAAAATAAAAGTAGCCTATTATTGGACCATCATGTTTGTGAGACACTTGGAAGATCACCAGTAATCTTTGCACGAGCAGACCCCGTCTTTGAAATAGTGGAACCGAGATGCATCCCTTACAACAAACTGGCGATCTACAATCTTGCTAACCTGCTTGAGGAACACATGACAATCTTCACAAACCCTCAAATTCTTTATCACAAGAATTTCTGTGCCTGGAATACTGTTGAGAATCCCAAAAGCTATTGCTAACCTCTCGCTATGCTCACGGGTAGTGCTCGAAACCTCTTCGCCTCTATCACAGTCCATGTTTCCCGCAAGCTCCATCACAGAAGTCTCTAACTCATCCAACATTCTATGGACTTCCTCTGTTTGCTCATGACTTCTATCGCCAGCTAAAAACAAGTGAACTCTTCCCTTGTGTTCCACATAACTATACCCAGGCTTTTTCCTGAATGCTCTCTCTCTCATCATTACCCGGATTCTCCAGATTCCTTCTTGGTTTTTCGAGTCTGAATATATATTTGACATCAATACATAGTAGCCAATGTTATTGGGTTCAAACTCAATCACCTTTGCAAAAGCTAACTCTGCCATATCCACATTCTTATGGATTTTACAAGCACCCAATAGAGCACCCCAAACAGCACCGTCCGGTTCAACAGGCATTGACTCTATAAACTCCATGGCTTCATCTAGCCGACCAGCTCTTCCGAGTAGATCAACTAAACAAGAGTAGTGTTCAGGACCAGGCTCCAGCTTATACTCTCTCTTCATCGCTCTAAATAACTCTAAACCTTTATCCGTTAGCCCTGAATGGCTGCAAGCAGATAAAACCATTACAAACACCGCCCCATCTGGTCTTATGCCTCTTTTTATCATATCATCAAAAAGCATAAGCCCAATCTCTCCCATTCCATGCATCCCATAGCAACCAATCATGGCGGTCCATGAAACTAAGCTTTTTACAGGCATGATGTCGAAAACAGCACGTGCCTTTGCCAAGTTACCGCATCTAGCATACATGCTAATCGATGCATTGCTTACAAAAACATTTGGTACAAAACCATTGGATTCTACTAACTTCCCTACTTCGTGACCAATCTTCTTAGCTCCAAGATGGGCACAAGAAGACAGAACACTAACCAATGTAAAAGGATCAGGACAAACACCCGATGATTTCATCTGCTCATAAAGTTCCAGAACATCGTAAGCTAGCCCGTTCTGTGAATATCCAGAAATCACAGCATTCCAAGTAATCAAACCCTTCACAGGCATCTCATCAAACAACCTCCTACCAGCTTCTACCGACCCGCATTTCATGTACATTGTGATGAAACTATTCAAAACAGCTACTTCAGAATCCAGTCCTCCTTTAACACATTGACCGTGAAGAGACCTCCCAAGCCAGAGGTATTCAGGAACCGTGCATAGCGGGACAAGCCCAAGCATTGTAACTGAATCCACAGACACACCAGTTTCCTTCATTCTACGAAACATATACGCAGCATCAGTGACCTTCGAGTTTGCTGTGTACCCAGATATCAAAGCATTGTAACAAACACTAAGCTGACTTGACTGAGGATTTTCTTCGAACACTTTACGTGCATCTGCAACCAAACCGCATTTACAATACATTGAGATCAGAGCCGTTAGTACAAACGGCTCAGTCTCGCAACCGCCTTTGGTCACGTGGCAATGTAGCTGTTGGCCGGAGACAGGGAGCGAAAGGGAAGCACAAGACTTGAGAATGAAAGGGAAAGAGAACGCGTCGGGAGAAGAACCAGAACGGAGCATTGACCGGTAAAGAGATATAGATTCAGAAAACAATGACTGATATGCGAGCTCTCTCAAACGTACGTTCCATGGCGTCGAAGCCACCGCAGCGACGGCGGAGTTCCGTACAAAGCTTGTAACGACGATCATGGTCTCCCGCGCTGATTATGACTTGTTTGGGTTAAAACGCATAGTTCTAATTTTTATGAGAATAAGGCCCAAATAGTATGGGCCTGTAGCCCAAAGTAATCCGAAAATTTGGGGGAATAGAGTTATACGTAAAACCAAACGGGTATTAATCTGTGATAGACCATTTCTTCTTCTCAGATACTTTCCTCCATCTGGAAATCGTTGCCGCCGCTATTTCCTCAATAAACCAGATTAAACCTTCTCTTCTTCATCATCTTTCTCAACCGCCGTAGGTTGGAGGGAAGCTCGCGCGGCAAGTAATAGCCGGAGCAGCTTCCGACCAACGGATCGGGGTTACTAGGAGCTCAGTTTCTGGTAAGAGAATCGGTTTAATCACTGTTGTTTTATTACTTATGGTAGCTGAGTGGTTTTCGAATGTTATCTGATTGATTCGTGAAATATCTTAAGATTGAATAAGATCATCTTTTGTTTGTGCATAAGGGGAGGATAAGCTGATAGTAGAAAATCTAGATTAGACAATTGATGGTACTGAGTAATAACTAATAACTAACCTTAGGAGTATGATTGGTTTCTAGGGTTCTTATGAGATGTATTTTGCGATCATGTTCCTTTCTTTTTCGTCATTTTTATGGAGTTTCATACTCGGAGTTGTATTAGTAGCTTTGATCAGTGTCTTGCGAAAACAATGTGTTTTTAAACCAGGCCTTGTGAAACCATTAGCCTTTGTGTAACATCTGGAGTTTATTGTGCTGTTCTCTCGTTTACTTGGTTAATGCTTAATCATTGCGACAGAAATCAGGGTGGATATTCACTTGGAGTAAGGTGCAGCTCGTATAAACTGTTCATCATGCCGAGCCGGAGAAGTGAGTCTGCTATTAGGCTAATTACGTACTCTGAGGAGCTTGTGGATGGAAAACCGTTCTTTGCTTTTTCCAATTGTCTTCCTGTGAAGGCTTTAAACCGTGAACCTGCTGGTCATGCCTTCCATTCTGCTGCGCTTAAACTGCATGGTTGTGCAGAAGAACCCACAGACGATGAAGGTGGTGATAAGAAAGTGGGAGATGATAAAGAGAAGGAATATGTTCCTTCATTCAACTCGTATGCCAACAAAGGAAAGAAGAAGTCTGGTACCCAGCAACAAGACCACTATGCGTTGTTGGGTTTGAGCAATCTAAGATATCTTGCGACGGAAGATCAGATTAGGAAAAGTTATCGTGAAGCTGCATTGAAGCATCATCCTGATAAACTCGCTAGTCTCCTTCTGTTAGAGGAAACAGAAGAAGCCAAGGAGGCAAAAAAAGATGAGATTGAATCTCGCTTCAAAGCGATTCAAGAAGCATATGAGGTATTGATGGACCCAACTAGGAGAAGAATTTTTGACTCCACTGATGAGTTTGATGACGAGGTCCCATCGGATTGCTTGCCGCAAGACTTTTTCAAGGTGTTTGGTCCAGCGTTTAAGAGAAATGCTAGGTGGTCAGTGAATCAGCGTATTCCAGATTTGGGAGATGAAAACACACCACTTAAAGATGTTGATAAGTTCTACAACTTTTGGTACGCTTTCAAGAGTTGGAGGGAATTTCCTGATGAAGAGGAGCATGATCTTGAACAAGCAGATTCCCGTGAAGAACGTAGGTGGATGGAAAAGGAGAATGCAAAAAAAACTGTGAAGGCTAGAAAGGAGGAGCATGCTCGAATCAGGACTCTTGTTGACAATGCGTATAGAAAAGACCCGAGAATTGTGAAAAGAAAAGAGGAAGAAAAGGCTGAGAAGCAACAGAAAAAAGATGCAAAAATTCAGGCCAAGAAGAAGCAGGAAGAGGACGCTGCTATTGCTGCTGAAGAAGAGAAAAGGCGAAAAGAAGAAGAAGAAAAGCGAGCAGCAGAATCTGCACAACAACAAAAGAAAACTAAGGAAAGAGAGAAGAAGCTCTTACGCAAAGAACGAAATCGTCTTAGAACTCTCTCAGCTCCTCTCGTGGCTCAGCGTCTGCTTGACATCTCTGAGGAAGATATAGAGAATCTATGCATGTCACTTAACACCGAGCAGTTGCAGAATCTATGTGATAAAATGGGAAACAAAGAAGGACTAGAATTGGCAAAGGTGATCAAAGATGGATGCAACAGTAGTAGAAATGATGAAGCCGAATCTAAAGAAAAAGTAAGTAAGAAGACCAACGGTGGCACAGAGCCTACAACCCGAGTTTCACAGTTAGATAGTAGCACTCAGAAGAAACAACCATGGAGCAAGGAAGAGATTGATATGCTGAGAAAAGGAATGATAAAATATCCAAAGGGGACATCGCGGAGATGGGAAGTTATTTCAGAGTACATTGGTACAGGAAGATCTGTAGAGGAAATTCTGAAAGCAACTAAAACAGTTCTCCTGCAAAAACCAGATTCAGCTAAAGCATTCGATTCTTTCCTCGAGAAGAGGAAACCCTCTGCTTCAATCACATCCCCTCTCTCCACAAGAGAGGAGCTCGGAGAATCTCTACCCACAATGACGACCACAACAAATGCAAAGCCCTCTAAAGAGACTGTTGTGGGGAAAAGCTCGAGCAGTCAAAGCTCAGACAACAATGGTGAAGTAGGTGGAAGTTCAGACGCAGATAGTTGGTCGACTGTGCAAGAAAGAGCTTTGGTTCAAGCTTTAAAGACATTCCCGAAAGAGACAAGCCAAAGATGGGAGAGAGTAGCTGCAGCTGTCCCTGGTAAAACGATGAACCAATGCAAGAAGAAGTTTGCAGAGCTTAAGGAAATCATTAGAAACAAGAAAACCGGAGTATGAGGTAAAATCATTTCGGAGTCCCATGAGAATTTTGGGTTTTAATCCTCTTGGGGCACCGTTACTTTGCGAGAAGCAAGACCTAAAACTTTTTTATTATTTGTAATGATTCATTTCCCTTTGATGTCTCTATATATTGAGAGTGCTGGAGCCACTATTATGGAGTATGTTGTTTTTTACATAATCTTATGTAACGTTTGATTAGCGTCTAGTTTCAAGTTGTGAAATAAAGCGCATCGCTCATGCTGCTGTGTCTCCGGTCCCAATTAGAGGTTGGGCTACAATAAGCCCTAATTTTGATTTGCTTCTTTACAATCTAAACAAAACCAATCGAGCTAGTATGATGGAAGTAGCAGGAACAAGAAATGAGTATATATAAATGCCTTCCAAGTATAAGAAAAATCAGGTGAAGAAAATCCAAATTTTTACCAAGTCCACAAATCTTCTCTCAACTATAACAAACCACCAAGTCATGTAAGCCAGGTGCATGAAAATACAGAAAGATTCAAATTGTGTGATATGGTTCATTTTGTTACAGCGACCAAACAGGAGGCATATTGGTCCATCCATAAGACCCGACGCCTCGTGGTGCTTGACCTGATGATGACCCAACAGTCACGTAACTGTTCCCAATGTCGTCACCACCAAGAAGTGCAAGCGCATCACTCATGCTGCTTGTGTCACTAACAATGCCATAACAGCCTTGGTCAAGCCAGCTCGACGCAAGTAAAACATCAGGCCGTGTTATATCAACTCTCTTTGGTTCCCAAACCTGATCCAACTCTTCTGTCTTTACAACATTCCCTGCAAAAGCTTCATATACGAAAACCAACACAGCTGCATAAGAATCAATATGGAACAAGAGTAGATAAGATACCAATCAACAAGTAACTTTGATCAACTCACCTGATGAAAAACCACCTGCACTAAGTTGCGAGGGACTTGTAATCTCGGAGCGACCCAAATACTTTTGGGAATCTTCATATTCTCCTGATTTGATCAGGTTTTCGCTGCCACGTGGTACATTCTGAGTAACATTGGTCGTGCAAGTAGTTGAACTGAAACTCTTCTGGGGTGATGACATCAACAAACTGTGCTTCGCACTAGTTTTGATCTTGGCCTCATGAAGTAACATATCTAGTAGGCCGGTGTCGCATGAAGAGAAACAATCTGACTCCTCTACCTGCGATGGTGGTGGAGATTGAATATAGGCATCAACAGAGTCAAGGAGATCTGAGTGTGGAGGTGACGGAGTCGTCTTCCACTGATCAAATGCACTAGTTTCTGAATATTGGAATGAAGGGAGCTCCAGCTTCACTGCCCCAAACAAGGGCTTAGAAGTAGGATGCATGCCATACGTAACTGTATGGCTATCAGGAACCATCATCATATGAGACGAATGTTGGTTTTCATAAGGATGATGATCAACATCACAAGGCGAGATACTGCAAGATCTGGGATTCTTCTGTACAGCCGTATTCTGAAAGTGTTCCGGCGATTGGAATTCATGCTTTATGTTACTGCTGCACATGGGAAACCGAGATCCAGATTCCCAGATTTGCTTTGGGGAAGGCAATATTGGTGGCATGTAGCTCTCATACCGGGAAGAACTTGCGCCAGTTCCTAGCATGTTGCATGCAACCAAATCTGATAGGTCAGAAGCGGCAGGTAACAAGCTAGCAGCAAAATTTAGATCGTCAAATAAGACATTATCTTTAGAATTCCCCAACTGCAAGAAATCTTGATGTCTTCTTCTTCTATCTACTCTTATGATATTACTCTTTGTATACTCTTCGCTCCAATGAAGGTCATCAACATAGATTTCAGGAGGGTAAAGTGGTAAGCCTGCTCGTTGTCTCCTCTTGATACGAGTGTTCCAATAATTCTTTATCTCATTATCTGTTCGACCAGGTAACTGGTAAACAAGAAGAAAACATCATACCAGAGATTAATTAGTCTTTAGGCTCACAAAGAATATCAAAATATGAAAATGGACCATGATCAGGTAGCTTCCGCAGTTACAAAACTACTTACATGTTCAGCCATCTGTGCCCATTTATTTCCCATCTTGGCGTGCATTTCAACAATGAGCTGTTCTTCTTCTTGGCTAAATGCTCCTTTCTTCAAGTTTGGCCTCAGATGATTAGCCCATCTCAGACGACAGCTTTTACCACAACGGGCCAGGCTAGTGTGTTTCTGCACAGCATTCCAGTTACCCTCGCCGTGCTTCTTTACATAATCAATTAAAATCCCGTCTTCAGTTGAAGTCCATGGTCCTTTCTTCAGGACACTTCTTTTCCCTCTACTTCTGCAGCCATTGCTAATACTATCAGGAGCTGGTGATTCATTATGGATGCTGGAGTGCATACCATCATCACTATCAGCAGTCGCCGTCGTGTAACTCATCTCTTTCTACTTAAAGCAAGACAGACTCCAGCAGTTCAATAACAATTTAGACATCAAGCTCCAACCTGAACCAATTAAGAGGAAAAAGAGACAAATTAATATTTCAGCCAGCATTCATGTAGTTATCAACAAAATAATGACATGATAAACTTGTAAAAGGAGGCGATAATTGAAAAATATGTCTAGTAGATTCATCATATCTACCGCTGAGATATGAGTTGATACTAGGCAACAACTAAAAGTCTGTAATGAAATTTCTACAGAACACTAGTGACACCATTTTGACGAATAGATTTCGTATTTGAATGAAAATCCAGAAATGGAAACCAGAAACTAGCTAAGCACCATTTTATAGCTCTGATACTTTGAAATGACTTCTGTATCAAATTCGCAATCTCTAAATCTTAGTTCCAATTTCGAATACTAATAAATCGATTTTCAATGAACCAGAAATTACGATTGAACAATCAAAATCCATATATACAAGAATCAAAAAGCAGCAACTAAAGGTACAACAAAGACGAACCCTAGCTGAGGTAAAAGTAAGCTCTATATTGAGTATCTAGCAATCTGAATACAATCAGCAAACCATAGACAAATACGAAGTCGTCGAGATCTACAACATGAGACGAAATCGGAGCTCGAGTTTGAGCTGAAGATATCCGATTTGGTTATCGGAAAACACACAAATCGTAAATTTGAATCGGAAAAACGTTAGCTAAAAATATCAAGCTCAACAACTGATTAGAGAGAATGAAAACAGAGATTGAAGATCAGAGATCCGTGGAAATGGATTCAAGAGCTAGTAACGGAAGAACAATCTAGAAGAAGAAGAAGAAGAAAATATTACCAGGAGTGGGAGAGAGATAACGCGGGAAAAAGCTCGAGAGAAGATATCTCAGAGAATCGACAGAGACAAGGATGGAGAAAGAGATCAAAGTAACAGAGGAAGAAGATTCATCAGAGCTGAACAGAAGTGGAAAAAAGAGATGAATTTAGAAATAAACATCAAAATATTAAAACTCTCCTCACTTAATTAATTATTTTGCTTTTTATTTCCGCGTTATAAATAAATTATAGAATAAAAAAAACACTAAGAATCCAATATCTTTATTAGAAAATCAATTAACTCAAAAAAAATCCCGTATCTTTTTTATCAATTTTAAAATTTTATAAAATTCAAAGATTTTAGGTTTAAAAATAATAATCGTAATATTAATATTTACGAAATGTATCATTTAAAAATAATTATGGATAAAGGTTTGGTATAATCGTATACGTCTTGATAAAAAGGAACCCACCAAACATAAATTGGAATGTTGTACTTTAATTTAATGATGTATAAATGAGCTTATTGACGTAGATACGTTGAGATTACGAGAATCCGCACTCATATTAACTACTGTACTAGTGTCATTCATTCTTTGTCAACTAATAGATTATGACAGTGATTCTCTAGCTAATCAGACGATTGGCTTGAATCTGTTTCATGTCACAGCTTCTTCACTATATAATATACATAGTAAATATTTGTTGTCAGAAGTATATAATGATGAATAATTTGGTTCTTATTAAATTATAAAAAATAAAAATTGGTTCTTTTTTTTTTTTTTTTTNTT
>Ga0041059_1000434_pt1 | contig 31237 bp, 31 predicted proteins | sample AraColnosormetaG_FD_56232 | JGI IMG/M metagenome (GOLD analysis project Ga0041059, IMG submission 56232) | Arabidopsis roots microbial communities from North Carolina, USA - Col MF nosort | ecosystem: Host-associated > Plants > Roots > Unclassified | place: USA: North Carolina | collected...
GTCTCTATAGACTAATTTAAAAAAAAAAAAAAAGAGAAAGGTTAATAATTCATCGTGACTTGAGTAATTAATCACTTTGGAAGAAAACGTAATTAATTAGAACCAACCTGGTAATTTTGAATCTTTCATGTTAAAGAAAACTCCTTTATGTGTAATGTAATTTTCAGTGGCTTGTGCTACAAAATACTTACAAGTTACAGTCTCTAATCATCAGTAATACTTTCGATTGATTCTTTATTTGTAAAACAAAAATGGGATATTATGTTCTGTGTTGAATCATCTCTTAATTATTCAGACATGAACTCACTGGTCACCACTACCAATATCAAATCGTTACAGCTACGCTTAGTCACAACCTACCCAAAGTATCTTTTCTCAACAGAGAGGATAGTTGGAGAGTGGATTTTGAATTGAATAGTGGAAGTTATACCACAATGGTATTTTTGGATACAAAGGGTAGCGATTTCATTCAAGACCGATTGTGATCAGAGGAGATTAATTAATACAATACAAAATGACCAAAACGAACCAAAAAGCACAGCAAATAACTAAGACAACCCAGTACAGGACGATAAAGACCTCTAATGGCGGCTCTTGATCTCTCTCTCTCTTTCTCTCTATATAATTCCTTGTCTACTTACCTCTAGTTAAGTGCAGTCTTCTTCTTCCGCATTCTACAACCTCAAGCTTTGCAGGTTTGTAGTAGACTTTGTTAGGGCTCTACAAAAGTACTCTCTTATCTCTGGTATTGTTCTCTGCACCAGCTCGTTCTGCCTGCATTTTCCATTCACTTTTGTTTCAGACTAATAGCAATAAAACAAATCTTAGTGGAGAGAGAGAGTGACATCTTGTTTATATTACCAAGGCATTGAACTCAGTTTATCGAAATGCTCCAGGATGAACATGATACAAGCTTGCCTCAGCGACATCGCATGGAATGCTTCTGATAGCTCGTACATGTCTCCTATACTTTCCAACGTAATATCCTTTCATATTCAAAGTAACCGTGTCAGATTTCGTTAAGTACTACGCAAACCACATCATCACTTTACATTGTGATATAATTCTGGCTCACCTGAGCAATTGTGTATTCACAGAGTCGTTTCAGGCCCTCCAAGAGATACTGATCCGCTGCTCTTAGAAGATCTTTTGATATCTCATTTGTTATGTCGACAGATCCAGTGTATATAAACCTGAAAATCATAATCCAAGGGAGTCAATTACGTGTATATGAAAAGTTCTCACAGACTTTTCGAAATTTCAATATCTCGAGTGAGTCAATCAAAAGCATGCAGAGGTTCATTCATCATACCTCATCATTAACTCAAACACCTCCCATTTGATATTTGGAATCTCAATATCTCTAGCGTCTTTTTCCTGTGATATAAACGAAACACAAACCGTGACACAATTCAGGTCTAATTTCCCCAAAAGATAATTGTATTCCTTTGATAAATAGCAGACCAGCATACATCCATACGTCATTGTCATCAAAATATCATTTACCCCACAAGAACATTATCGAAAAACCAAAATATTTAGTTCACTTACTCTGTAACCACCATCAAACATTGCACGAAATGCATCTGAGGATGCCAGCAGACAAATTCTGTGTGCATAGAATGTCCTTCCTGCAGTATGATTTTTCTGTTTTACATATGGACTTTGAAGCTAACTAGAGTTCCACAACTTCTGGATTTATATATGATTACCTTCGACTAGAAAGGTTACATCAGACAGCGTAGCATTATTTACATATTGCTCTCCGAGATAAACCTGTCACAAAAAGACATACAGAATACTGCATTGAGACTTCCACCCGTTACCTATAGGAGAACTGAAGCAGAAAGGAAACTCACCCTTTGTGTTGGAGAAGGAGGAGCAGCATCAACTGGAGAAAGTGCCATAGATTTATTTGCTAATTTGTACAACGCTGCTGCACCGTCAAGTTGCTGCTTAGTGTTTAAAGAACCAAGAAGACCGAGTAGCAACTCCAACCCTGTCAAAAGACAACTCAATATTAACTTTTTGGACAAAGAACATCTAAACTGGACGGTTAACGCATTAAACATAACGCATGCATCTCATTTAGCTCATGAAAATATAAAAAAACTGTCACATGCCGTTGTCATCTATGAATATGGTTCGTTGATCCTCGGGTGAACAGAGATGAGCAAGGGCAAGAGCAACTCGTCTTTGGATAGACTTCTCTGAAATGCGCATTAGGTACAACAGATGTCTCAGAACCTACAAAAGAAAATCAAAGCACAGAAATCTCAAAGGTTGAATAAAGAAATGCTAAACTTCAACAGAGCTTCAGAAACTCAACCAGGATAAAGCAGTTTTAGTCATCAAAGATGGAAAAAAAAAAAGAATTAAAGAAAAGTATAGTTTCACTTACTCTTCCATGAATCTTCTCCTCCAATCTCTTTAGTGTTTTGGAAACACAATCTTTAGTTGCCTAAAAAATCATGATATATTATAAACACCTTAAGGGGAAGAGTAAAAAAATACGATTAAAGCTGCTAAGAAACTTCAGTATCTAGCCAATAAAGGAGTATGACAATGTGGTTCTGTAAAGTAGAGGAAGAGTGGCAACGCCATACATACTTGAACAATAAACTCTCCATCCTGTAGCTTTTGGATACCTCCCACCCTGATAAAATCTGACACATTATCCTAGGGGAAGAAAAATGGATCAATAACCCATTTACCGACGTTTACCATCAAATTCTGCATAATGAATAAACCGAAAGTAGCATACAGCACACCTCATTATCGGCAAGGCCATAAAGAGCAAATGCAGCATTGTGTTGCAATGATCCATTTCTTGAATCGAGAAGCTTCAATAAAGGTCCTAAACCACCACTATGGGCAATACCAGCTTGATTGTGGGCATCCTGCAAGAAAGAGTATGCTAGAAATCAAAAGACACATCGGTTTTATTATTTAATATAACTCACTACTTAAAAGTTCCCCCTAATGAAAACAGATTTAGAAACACAATAAGAATACCCATCTTCCACAACCATGGAAGCCAGCTTTTTTAGCATCTATAAATTTAAAATCAAACCAATCTTGAAGTAACCAATAAGAAAACAGTTGACAATCAAGGCAACAGCAAATTATCCAGGATCACTAGGAATTATTTGAAAACACTAAGAAACAAAAGCTACAAATTAATAACAGTTGTGGTATCAAATGTTTGATCTGGAAGTAAGAAGAGGTAACATCTAAAGCGTGAAGTTACTATTTCACAACACTCAAATGGGAATGCGTACACTTTCATAACCGAACTACCAAAAGTTTTAAAAGAAGAACCTGTGCCAATCTACCCAGTGCAAAGGCCGACATTTCCTTCAACTGGACATCCGGGGACTGAAGCATCTCAATTAAAGGACGGACAGCACCCCTTTGCACAATGTGCACCTGCAAAGTTATAATTTGAGCATGAAGTGAAGAATGAACAAAACAAACCTATATAAATCAGGGAAAATGGTAGAATTAGTGAGAAATGGGAAGGTATGTTCTACAAATCAACAGAAACAAACAACTTATCACTTCGTATAACCAAACAAAAAAAGATATAAGGCTTTCGGGAATGGAAAAAGAGCTGAGGATAAAAAAACCTGGGATGAAATTGTACCTTACAATCAGAATCAGTTGAGGCAAACTGCCCAAGTAATAAAGCCGCCTCTCTTTGACTCTCAGGGCAACAGGAGCTGTAAAAGAAAAATTCAAGAAATCAAAAGAATGAACTTGGGGTTAACAGCGAAATAAAAACCTCAACAATAGAGAAGCTGGTAAGATTTCAGCTCTAGCCAAAGTCATAACAACTCTATGCTGAACCATCAACCATGTATATCAAAATGGTGAGGGTCCACATACCTAAGAAGACCAATGACAGGTTGCAACGCCCCGGCAGTAAGAACCTCTTTTTTAATGTGTGGAGACGAGTGTACTAGATTGCCTATAACTCCAACCTTAAAAAGCATGACTCAACTGGTTATTTCAACGTCAATCCCACATAGATAAATAAGTAGCAAAACAGTTGATTATAAAAAGATTCCTAACCGCTTCATAATGTATAGCAGCATCCTCTGATCCTAGCATTAGAATAAGTGTGGGAAGAGCATTGCATTCAACTATCTGCAAAGAAAATAATTATCATGCTCCGGCTAAATCTAAGTAGAAGCTGTAAGATAGCAATATTTACCTGATTCTTGTTATCATCATTTTTAAATGCAAGGGTTCTCAATGCCCCTGCTGCTGCTCTCTGGACCTTTGAATCAGAAAATTCAAGCAACTCCACGAGAGGTGGAATACCGCCTTCTACCCTGTTTGTCAAACTGGAAGTCAAGAGGATAGAGTTGTACTGAAAACAAATCTCGAAAGGAGAAAACCACTTAAATATGCTGACCTAACACGGGTCTTGATACTGCTGTTCTCATGAGCAAGATTGGTGATGGCATCAGCCGCTCTTCTGATAACACTATTCACAGCTCGAGAGCTAGAACCATCTTTGTTTCTCTTCAACAAATTCACTAAATGAGGTAAGGCACCTTTGTCTACTATCAGTTTCTGATACTCTGGCTGTTAAGAAATCAATTCCACAACACGATCACACAAACAATACATAATCCCCTCCGTGTATAAGAGTTCAATTACCAAAATTTTGCCTTAAAAAAAATTGATTTGGATCAACAAAACAAAAAAGGAAACTACTTTCTAACAAGCTAAACACACTATACAAGGAGCTGACATAGAGAAAATGAGGATCACAACCTTAATAGCAAGAAGACCAAGCGCAAAAGCGCTTCCCTTCTCAACTTCGTGTTCGTACGGCTTCTCAGCCAAGTCCCCGTCGTTGTATGGTGGCGCCTGTAGATGCGTCATAAGAGCTGGAACAGCACCTCCGTCGACAATCACGTTCACTAAATCCTCTGCTGAACATCAAAGGTCACTAGTCATGCAACAAAATATGAAGAAACCGGAGAAAAAGGAGTAAGATCGGAAGCTGATTTTCACCGTTTTTGGCTAGCTCAGCCAGAACTTGAGTGGCTCGCTTGGCAGCAGCGCGATCGGACTCTTGCCAAGAGAAGGCAGAGTTTAGTACCGAGACTTGAGCAGCAACCTCGCTAAGAAGCGCTTGGCCTCCGTCGGTGCTGACGGCAGAGATCTCTCGATCTTCTACGGCGGCGGCTCCTTCCTCTAGCTTCCGCTTCTGTCCTTTACGCTCCGGAAAACTCCGGCCTTCTCGCCTCTCCGGTTGTTGGTCCATCGTTCACAAAGTAAAAGACGATCCGAAGAAGAGGAGAGATCAGAGAAGAAGAAGAAGCAGCGTTTTGAAATCAATCTCAGGCACAAAAGAGATCAGGGGTATTTTCGTTATTTCATTCGACTCACAAATAAAAACCCTTTATTTTATTTTTATTTTGTATTTCTAGTTTAAATTGTAAGAAAAGAAAAAAACAAATTCGTACTTGGGATTAGAGTATTAGACATAAATGATCTTTCTTATTAATGTCCAAAGAATGTATAATTGAAACGTTTTTAATTTTTCGTTTACATTTTTGATTGTTTATATATTGAAATGTTTTTAGACAAATATATATATATATATATATATATATTGAAATGTTTTTCTAGCGACATAGTGCTAATTTGCGCTCCTCACTGGTGGTGCCGATTTGCTAACTTGGGCGTACCGGAACTGAAAAGATATTGTCCCACTCCCACCTCGAGGTTGTGCAGTTTTATTGCAACAACTAAAAACTTATTGTTGATGGTTTATAGTCATTATTAGTTGGTATCAATAATAATAAAAATAAGTAATAGTAAGGCTTTTGAACTTTTGGGTGGTCTGCCACAAAGGAGACGTGTTTGAAAGTGTGAATAAAAATATCAAAGAGAGAAGAAAGAACTATTTCTTTAATTTGAGAAGATAAAAGGAACTATTTCTTTATATATGGTGACCACATGAAATCAAAACTTCGGAGGCACGAGCATGCTTTGAACAAACAAAGGGGAAAAAAAAAAGCGAGAACAAACGATAAAGTGGAAGAAAATAAAAGGTTTATTCATAGAATCATAGCTCATTATGATATATGGAATTCAGCAGCATATCTCTTTTTGTGCCTCTCTCAAGAGCAATAGAGCATGTATCTTATTATTTGTGTTTGTAAAAATGTGATTGATTCACTATGAGATCATAAGAAATAATTATTGTGAGGTCTAAAGTGGGCAAATGCCTAGGTAGTGATGTGTGTGATGCTATGTAGTGATGTGTGAAGCTAGCTGGTATCCATATATACATTTTTTTCTTATAAAAGTATCAATATATAATGATATACATGTTACTTGCAATTTTTTTATTTTATTTTACATTTCACATAAATAATATATTTGTTTTGTAACCCAATCAAGATGATATAATGTGGAGTGTCCAATAGAAGATTTTCGAAAATAATGGGCCTGATCATGAGCCAGGTCTCGTTGCTGGGCCATATAGGCATGAAATTCCCACGTCAGCCGCAATGGAATTAACGGAGAGAGAAAAGGTCAAAGGACCTCTCTTTGACTCGCTCTTCGTTTTTGATCTCCGGCCGGACCAGAGGGTCAACACCTTCTGCTCTCTGACCTTACCTAAACCCTGAACCTTCTCCGAATCACATGCCAGACCATTGAGATTGTTATATACTTATATATGTTTGTTTCCTGTGTTTTAGAATCATACAAAACTATAGTCTAACCGGGCCAAGTTCCAAGCAATCTTCTTGAGAAACCAAGACTTGATCTTAGCTAAGTCACAAAACTTCCTAGTGGGTTTCACCCATCCGATAAGAGTTATATTATATCTCACCTTAACGTTGAACTACGAACAAAGACATTAGTCGTTCCAAATTGCTTAAACAAGAACAGTAAAATTCTTTTTTCACATGACACAACATGATTTAAGTTTTTGCTTCTTTTATAGCATGTGTGTGAAGTTAGATATCTTAAGTTACATTCGTCACAAACTGGTAGATGGCGAGTGGTTTCGCTCTGCTTCATGTTGGTCTAGGCCAATAATCCTTTCAAGTGAGAAACTGTATCTCATCGTTCCGCTTGACTACATGTAGACATTTTAAGTGGCAAGAAAACTCGTATTTCTATAGACTCGGAGTTAGTGTAGGTTTCATCTTAAGATGAGTACAAAGAAAAAGAAAATAGTGATCCCAGGCTAAGACAGTGTATAGACTCGTTTATAGTGTTTTTGTTTGTCCATCCATTCTTTGCTGTATTTTTTAGTGTAGTGAAAGAAGACAGCGTGGCATTATCATGATTGAAGTCATATACAGATCTAACGAATACGTCAAAGATTGATTTCACTTTTTTACAGAATTAGACATGATGAATTTTGATGTCAGGGATTAGTTTGAATGTTGGGTTCAAAACGTTAGGCCAGAGAGAGTTACAGAAGTGGACCCTGTCTTATAAACGTTGAGCCAAAGTTACTTGGTGGATTTTTGCTGAGAGAAAAAGGATCTAAACAAAACATCTGAAACTTGCATGTGCACATCATTCATTATCAATACACTATTTGCTCTTTCGTTATCTTTGGCATTTACTCTTTTGTCGCTCTCTCAAACTAACAAATCATCTAAAGTGTAAACCAAAGATTTGATCTTTCTAATAAACCCAAACCTTTGAAAACTTTAGGCTTAGATACTGACAGAGATACACAACAAAGAACAAGACTTTCGAATCCAAATACATAATGAAAAAGCATAAAAATGGATGTGTTCAATGATGAAATTTCTTATTGTTTTCGGGTATGAAAATGCCCATCACATTTACACTGTCACACCTCAGATCTCAATCACAAAGATCCATCTAATCACAAAAACCCAACCAAAGGATAAACAGATATATAAGTCACAAAAAGATAAACAGATATGTTGATCAAGTTCATCTCTCAACTCTGTTTTTCTGGAGCCTTAGAGGAAACAGAGGAGGCAATCGAGAAGAGGACTTAGACGGAGTACAAACAGGAACATGAATCATTGGTCTTATCCTCATAGTCACAGATCTCGTTCTCTCTAACCCTTTCTTACCTCTCTTCCCTTCCTTCTCTCTCTCCTCCTTCTTCACCGCATCGCCAATCGAACTCGAAGAAGACGATGTCGAGCTTGAAGAAGAAGACGGCGAGAGAGACGATACCCTCGTTGAAGCCGTCGTAGTCGTGGTAGTCCTCTGTTTCTTCAGCCGCAAAAGCTCTTTCCACAGCACAGTACATTTTGGTGGACGTGGAGAAGGGTCGTCGTCAAGAAACCAGCTTCCTCTGTTGTTGTTGTTGTTGTTGTTGTTGTTATTATTCTCTTGCTCCTTGTTATGAACAAAACCCTCCTCGTTCACTACTTTATGATCTTCTTCTTCTTGTTGGACTTCGACTTTTGGTTTCAATGTAACGTTTTTAAGCTTCTCTGAATGCTTAACCTGCCAGAAAGGAAGTAACTTTCCTTCGGAGAACAACTCGTCAGCGCTAAGCATCGTTGCATTTTCCGACAGAAACTCAAAGTCTCCGGCTTTCACTGAGCTCTTGTCTTTTTCTTCTCTACCCACAATGAGATTCATCACAGGGTTGATACAGATGAAATCTCCGTCGCTATCTGATGATGACAAATCCGCTGAGAAGGAAATGCGAGGCCCTGTCGTCGACGGTTCAGCCTCAGCCATTGTCGCCGTTTCTGCTGATACCATGATCGTACTATGTAACAATGGAGCTAGTTATGAAGTTACAAACAAAGCAACGTGTATAGAGCAAGTGGACTTTGTGAGAGAGAAGTGAAGATGAGGTTATAACATTTATATAAAGGACAGAGAGAGAGAGAGAGAAGGGATGAAGTAAGAAGACCACATGGACACGTTGAGAAGGAGACAAATTACAGAGATGTAAGAAGAGAAGAAGGAAGGAACCTATGGAAGATGAAGAAAGATTTAGATAATGAACATGCATTATGCATATAAAATATTATTCACATCGATCGGGAGATGCGTTGGATAAATAGTAAGAATATCGAATATTTATTTTGTTTTTTCAATGATTAAGTCTGCTTAATTATTTGAATAATGTAGATGTGGATTTGAAAGAGGGATCAAGGGAGGTTTGACTGAAGATTAAGGAGGAAAAATTGAACAGTGAACACATGTACTCACATGACCTTGGTGTCTTTGCCATGTGAGAACAAGTACAACTCCTAAATACGAGATACATATAATATCTCATCTATATTTGTGTTCTTCTTCGTACAAATATTTACCATTGGGCATATCAAAATTTTAGTTTTACCATTAGGTTAAATACTTTTTACAGTAAATCATTGGAAGATTATTAGAAAAGAATTTTGTCTCTATAATCATTAACTTGGTAAATACTCATTTTCTCATCTTTTCAATATTAAAGTCATTTTAAGTTTTTTTACACAATATAACATATTTAAAGATATGTTGTATATGTTGTTAATAAATTATATAAAATAATACTTTATTACACTAAAAACTGCGTAACTTTATATTTGATCAGAAATGAAACATATACGTAATTAATTTTATGAATTGTAAATACATCAACTTGATTAAAAAATACACATAACTTGGATAATTTTTCTTTCCGGACTTTTGTCTTCTTCATTTTCAGATTAGCCAACTGTCTGTCGGATAAGACGAGATAGCCACCTATTATTTGATTCACGTTCTTTTGGCTTCTGCTTATGAATAGTCGAATACAAATGTGATATGTTTATTATTTGTAACAAAAATGGGTATTTCGATCAGCTTAATAAACATACATGGTGATTACTCGATATTAACTTGGAGACACTTTTGAGCAGCGGTTTTATTGGTGTTGGACCACTCCTTTCTTTGTTTTGGTGCAGAATTATCATTGCCAAATTAAATACAAAAAATATTATTACGATTACATAAACACATCCCCTTTTAAAGTGCCAATATGCTTCATTTGTTTAGTTTTTTCTTTTGTTTTCTTTTTTTCTGCAACAGTGCAAATATTAAATGCTGTCGTCGAGAAGAGTGGGAGAGAGACAGCGATGTTACCAAAGATCTTAACATTACTAAACACATGTCACTGTTTATCATTAACTGTCCATTACCATGCAATGCAAAACACAAAATTCCAGTCTATCCTATATAACTTTTCAATAGTATTTGTTTCCACTAATCAATCATTAACCACATTACTTATATATTAACTCATCACTACATCAAATTCGTCAATAGTATCTTTCAAGTTGTATGATATACATATACAGAAAAACAAGAATCATGGTGTTCAAGAAAATTCAATAATTGTAAGTAGTAACTAGAGAGGTCCCCAAAATGATTTTATATCATTGCATTTCGCTGTGCTTGTGTTTATATAAACATCAAGGATTCAAGATGGTCAAGGAAAAAATGAAGAGACCCCCAAAATCAAATGAGGACTTCATTATTGGTTATGATTAAAAACATACAAGTGAATATTTTAGTTTGTAATGTATAAGAGAAACAAAGTGTAGAAGTTTTGACTTTGACCACATTATTAGAATCTTTATTCACGTATGAACCGATTCTCAATGCAAAGAAGCACATGTATCCATCCACTTAGAGCCAAACAAATGCATACGTGGTTAATGTTGTTGAACTTCTACTCTACGTATATGATTAATTTGTACGACCATCATCATCATTAATATCTTCTCGAAAAAACCCAAACAAAATCTAGAAGCTTATGTATTGTCATGCACATTTTATGTTTAACTACAAGAATGTCACTGTTTTGGTTTGACAGTGACCATAAGGTTCAATAAATATGCAAAAAAGGCACCAGAATCACTGTCTGAGATTTTGGTGCGTGCATGAAATGGAGCAAGGTATCAAATCCATTTTTTGTTTTAGAGATGGTTAACGATTTTTTTTGTATAAATGTTGTGCAAATCCACAATAGCCGAACCAACCTTCATGTTATGTACTAGCTAGTTTGGACTAGTTTTGCCCTGTCTCATAGTCATCATGGCTTCACTACAACATAAACCCTATCCAAGATAATGTTTTCACTCAAACAACTTGATAGTCACATACTCACATTCATTCCAAGAAAACGATGTGTAACAAATCGCTAAAAACAATATGTTTTGTCATCACATATGTATTTTGGAATTTCATCGAGTGGTTGATAGCCGTGTACAAATTTTTCTTCATAGCGAAGTCGATTACAAAAATGAAAAATAACGAAATAATCAAAATCTTTTATTAGTTTCATTAATTGAGTTTTATTGAAACTCAATTTTAAAATAATAAATTAAAGAAAATCACCATAAATTAATTTGGCGTCTATAAACAGAGAAATTAAAATAAATTCCTTTTTCTAAATTTCGTTTACATCGAATTACCCAAAATCCTAAAAATATACAAAAATAAAAATAATTGATAGACCGGTCGGGATATTTGGCGAGCCGACCCGTCGCGTCGTGGGTTTAGGTTTAACGTATTGGCGCGCCAGTGAAGAAAATAGACGACGATGGCGATGATGCATCCTCCGCAGCCGCCGCAAGGCTCCTATCACCATCCTCAGACGCTCGAAGAAGTTCGAACTCTTTGGATTGGTGATTTGCAGTACTGGGTCGACGAAAATTACCTCACTTCCTGCTTCTCCCAAACCGGCGAGGTATCTCTTCACCTCTTTGTTTCCTCAGCTTTCTCTAAAAGCTGTGACTTTGTCAATTTCCAATTCACAGCTCTCCATTTTCCTGGGTTTATTCGCCATCTAGGAACAAGATAAAGCAGTGAATTTTACTTTCGGGATTTTAAGGGTTGGCTTATATTTCTCGTGCTTTATTGAAACACTGATTCTTAATATGGTTTTGTTCTCTCTCGAAAGACTCGCACGATGTTCTATGTTCACCGTCTATATTTTATGCTCCTAATTCAATAGGTAGCAGATAGGTACTTCTGTATCTCCTTTTCGATTCCACAATAGGCTTTTGTTTCTGTTTCCTGCAAGTAAGATTTGTTGTTAGAAATTTTCTTCTAGATCCTTCTCTTAACTCTCTAATTTATATCTTTGTATGTGCTTAATTTATTAAGTTCTGGTCCTATATGATCTTCAAGTGTGTCAAGATTGTAATGGTTTATATACACATTTGTGCAGCTCGTTTCTGTCAAGGTAATACGTAACAAGATCACGGGACAGCCAGAGGGGTATGGTTTTATAGAGTTTATATCTCATGCAGCAGCAGAGAGAACTCTGCAGACGTACAATGGGACACAGATGCCTGGAACTGAGTTAACTTTTCGGTTAAATTGGGCTTCTTTTGGTTCAGGACAGAAAGTTGATGCTGGACCTGATCATTCTATCTTTGTTGGAGATTTAGCACCTGATGTTACAGATTATCTTCTTCAAGAGACATTCCGTGTTCATTATTCTTCTGTTAGAGGTGCCAAGGTTGTTACTGATCCAAGTACTGGACGATCAAAGGGTTATGGATTTGTAAAATTTGCAGAGGAAAGTGAAAGGAATCGGGCTATGGCTGAAATGAATGGTTTGTATTGCTCAACAAGGCCTATGCGTATTAGCGCAGCAACACCTAAAAAAAACGTCGGTGTGCAGCAACAATATGTCACCAAAGGTATGAGAACAAAACACGATACGTGATTTTGTTAATCAGATTTTGTTTAGTCCAGCTTATATACTGTTTGGATATCATTTGCTTAACTGGGAGTTTTTGTCTAGCTGTTTACCCAGTTACAGTCCCATCTGCAGTTGCTGCACCAGTCCAAGCATACGTTGCTCCACCTGAAAGTGATGTCACCTGTACAACGGTAAGTTTTATCTGAAAAGCTTGAGTTTTTTTTTCTCGTCAAGTCTCCTGATTGTTTTCATGCATTGGTTTTGGTGTACAGATTTCAGTTGCCAATTTGGACCAAAATGTTACAGAGGAAGAGCTGAAGAAAGCATTCTCCCAATTAGGAGAGGTTATTTATGTCAAAATACCTGCAACAAAGGGATATGGTTATGTTCAATTCAAAACCAGGTAGGCCACCCAGTAAAACTCAGTCACTTGCGATTGCTTCCATGTATCAGTTTGTGATGTCTGCTCATTTCTAGCTCCGTTGACTAGCATTTTGATATCTGCCCTTGTTGACCCCAGGCCTTCTGCAGAAGAAGCTGTTCAAAGAATGCAGGGACAAGTGATTGGTCAACAAGCAGTTCGCATCTCTTGGAGTAAAAATCCAGGACAGGTAAAAGCTTACTGATGTGATGTATGACATTATTATACTTGCTGTGTTCACTGAATGTGGTTGATGACCTTTGGTATTTGTTATAGGATGGTTGGGTTACACAAGCAGATCCGAATCAGTGGAATGGGTATTATGGTTATGGGCAAGGCTATGATGCATATGCTTATGGGGCAACTCAAGATCCATCCGTGTACGCATATGGTGGATATGGCTATCCCCAGTATCCGCAACAGGTAAAGACATGAAAACTTATAAAAGCTTTTGCAATTTATGGATACTTCTTGTTTTTCATGGTCAGACAATTTTTTAGGGAGAGGGTACACAAGACATTTCGAACTCTGCGGCGGGTGGAGTAGCAGGTGCAGAGCAAGAGTTGTATGATCCTCTGGCCACTCCTGATGTAGACAAGTAAGATTCTTATTACTTTCTTACACCTTCTTACCTGGGTTGGTGTCTCGTTGAATGCCCCATTCATTGTTTTGTTCCTCTGGCATTTGTAGGTTAAATGCTGCTTACCTTTCGGTTCATGCAAGTGCCATATTAGGAAGGCCAATGTGGCAGCGGACCTCATCGCTCACATCACAATTGGGCAAATGATCGGGAAGAGAAGAATAAAATGGTGGGTGCTTTGAGATGTTTAGTGTGTCCATTTCACTGCTCTTTGTCTGATTGTTTGGGATTTTTCTGTAATCTACAGTTAGGATCTAGTTACAATGCAAAATCATGAATCTTCCAACTTTTCTGCCATGGTCAATGATAATGCCTTTTACTTTTTTACTCACCCGTTAAATTAACAAACACCACTAATGCACATACAATCGAATTGAAAAAGAATTCTGATACATTGAGAAACCTCTGAAACTTAAAATCAGTAGTAGACAAGCATAAAATATTCACGAACATGAAACACCTCCCTAATCCCATTTTTAAGCCTTGCTCCTCTCTCTTGGTGAATCATGAGCAACCCAAGCCTTCTTCTTGATGTTCTTATGTGCTTACTTATCTGTTCCAGTGGTGTCATTTGAATGATAGTTCACGCCGCTTCTTAGGATTAGGATCTGGGTTTCCTTTTCTCATCATCGCCACAAATTCCTCGTAGTTTATCCGCCCATCCTATAAGAAAAAATGTTTTGTATTATTAGATTGTTGTTATATGTTCATATCAATTTAATTTGTGATAGTGAAAGAGGCTTACATTGTCTCCATCAACCTCAGAAATGATTTCCTTAATGTCTCTGCCATCGTTCATGCCAAACTCCCGAAGGGCTTGCTCTAGCTCTTCCGTTGTGATATATCTGCAAGGAACAGAGCATCATTTGGTTTTGGTTTCAAATTGTATCAGAACTGTTACACATGTGCTCAATTACTTACCCACTGTTGTCTTTGTCAAAGTGTTGGAAGGCTGAGTAGAGATGCTCTTCTCTGTCGAGCCTGTTGATGTGCATTGTAGCTGCAATGAACTCCCCATAGTCTATTGTTCCATTACCGTCCGCATCAGCCTATACAAACACAGAAAAGATCAGGTCTCTACATCTTTCTTAATGGATAAATAGCACACAAAAGAAAGAACAGAGTACTTACAGCTTCCATTAGTTGCTGGACTTCGTATTCGGATAACCTTGTACCTTGCTTAGCAAGTCCCTGTCTTAGTTCCTCAAGAGTTATGGTTCCACTGTTGTCAGTGTCCATTCCTTTGAACATCTCTTTTAACCCCATGATTTCTTCCTCTGATAAGCACCCGGCTATCACCTGTTTGTTGATGATGCCAATGAGATATATAGACCAAAAGACTCGCATTGTTTATTACAATACATATATGGTTTTGAGAAGAATGTTAATTACCCGTAAAGCAACTTTCTTAAAGTTGTTCATTGCTTTGAACTGCTTGAGCCTAGACATCACTGCATTGTCAAGAGGAACATCCGGTGCTTCTCCATCCTCCTTGATCCATGGATGATCTTTAAAACAACAAAAATGTCAAGAAGAGTTCAATGAAATATATATAGGAGCTTTTAAGATAAGAGCTGCTTACTGAGAACTTGAGCAGCGGTTAATCTTTGTTTTGGATCAGAGTTGAGCATCTTCCTAACGAGGTCTTTTGCCTGTGGTGAGATGACTGGCCATGGATCGCTTGAAAAATCAACCTGTCCACTTAGGATGGCATTGAAAATCCCATTCTCTGACTCTGTAATCGAAAAAACAAACATGAATGAATCAGAAGATCCCTGTCTTTTGTTTTGACAAGATAGGGAGGGAGTCAGATATCATTACCAGCCCAAAAAGGTGGAACACCACACAGGAGGATATACAACATGACACCAATGCTCCAAATATCAGCCTCTGGTCCATACTTCCTCCTCAACACCTCTGGTGCAATGTAATAAGCACTTCCCACAATGTCTTTGAACACCTCTCCTGGTTTGTAGAACACGGATAACCCGAAGTCGGTGGCTTTCAGAGGAGAATTCTCATCCTTGCTAAGCAACAAAAAGTTCTCAGGCTTCAAGTCCCTGTGGATAACCCCCATGGAATGGCAAGTATGGATAATCTGCACAATCGTCCGTAGTAACGAGGCTGCAGCTCTCTCCGAATAATGTCCCTTTGCGATAATCCTGTCGAACAACTCACCTCCCGCGCAAAGCTCCATAACCAAATGCACAGAATGCTTATCCTCATACGCTCCTTTAAGCTCCACAATGTTTGGCTGACCGGTCAAGTGATGCATAATCTGCACCTCCCTTCTCACATCCTCAATGTCTTCTTTGTTCACGAGCTTCCTTTTAGCAATGGTCTTGCAAGCGAATTGCAGCCCCGTGGCCTTTTGCGTGCAGAGATGAGTCACCCCAAACTGTCCACGACCTAGCTCCTTACCCAATGTATATGAGCTCTTTACATCTTCCATTGGTCGCCCTAAGACAGGTCCTATTGGTCCTTGTTTGGTTGCAGGAGGAGGAGATGCTGGCGGGTGTTTAGAAGCTCTAACAGAGGCTTCAGCGGCACCAACACCGCCGCCTCCATTTTCCGGCCTCGGTTCTTCTTTGTTATCATCTGAATCTCTTCCATGAGAGCAACAATTTCCCATTGTTGCAATTAAGGGGAGAGGAAGTAAAAGTTCTCAACCAGGAAGAGAAATAAAAAAAATATTAAAGATCTTTTCTTCCTCTGTCTGTTCTTTTAGGTTTTTGGTTTCTTCTTTAGCAAGAAAAATTAGGAGTTTTTTGCTTATGAAATGGCTATGAGTAGCATTTTTCTGTTTTTGTAAGTTTTTTTTCGTTTTGCTGGCCTTCAAGTTCAAACGATAATGATCGGGAGGGACTTTAGGAACCAAAAGCAGCCTGTCTCTGTATTTTTGTTATTTATTTTAGGATTTAGTACAAAAGGTTGAGAGCATTTCCTGGAGAATTAATACGGACTTGCCTGTAATATTCTAAATTTGTTATCTATATTCTCAAAAATGAACCTTATATTATATAGTTTATTGAATACGAATTTGCAAATCTAATTTGGAATTAGGAGGATACAAGAAAAAGAGACTAAGATGCTCAATTTCAGTAAGTAGGAATTGATGGGTCAACCTTGAGAGAATAAGCTTGTATCCCACCAGTAATGTTGTACACACTCTTGAAGCCCTGAGGAACAAGAGAACAAGCCATGAAGATATCATAATTGCATATGTATATATATATATATATATATATATATATACTTATAAAGGAGCAGGAAAGCTTTTTACCTGAGACTGTAACCAGTTGGCAACCTGCATTGACCTGCCACCAACCTTGCACTGTAACAAAGGCCGCGACTTAGTAGAGAAGAACTTTAAAAAGTCATTTCAACATCAGAGGTTCCTTTGTTTCAGATGATCTTAGATTTCTTATGAGAGGCTCTCAACTCCTAACCAGATAAATACCCAAAACAATCTGCTGGGACACCCATAATAAACCCAGCCCTCACTAACTGCTCTCTAACCAACCTACAACACCTCTAAATTGTGCTAGGCTAGATACAGTATACCTATATCTAACAGTTGAGAAGAGGCTGATATACATACCAAGACAAATGTATCCTTCTCAGGGTTCAGCTTTGAAGTGATGTCTGGTGCCCATGTTCCAAATTGGCGGAGTGGGAACACTTTGAATCCTGGCAAGGATGCTATCTCTCTGGTACAACAAGTAGTGAAACAGAATAGAAGAAAGCAAATGTGAGTTGACTATGGATACTTTGTCCTCCTTCTAAGATAAAAATGTGCAAGGTACACATGAATCTAAATGGCAGAGCAATCAAACTCAGCAAGATACACATGAATCATAATGTTGAGAAAGTATGAAGCTAATCCATTGGGCTTCATTGAAGAAGGAAAAGTATGTCAAGATGAGAAATGAAAGGAACTTACATCTCATTGGGTTCTCTGACATCAATTAACTGAGCCTCATCCATGAAAACTGGATCTTGCATTTTGGAATGCAGCTCCTCTACCTGGATATCTTTCACCGGTTCTCTGTTAATATAAAACTTTTCGTCAAGAAATTTACAACAGTCAGATAGTAAATGTCGCTAACAGCGGAGGATAGTTTTCAGAAGAATTACCTCTCAGATAGAACTTGCAATAAGTGCAAGCCAAATTGGGTTCTACACCTCACCACCTGATTCAGCTCTGCTTTAAACGCAGCTTCCTCAAACTCTGGTACCTGAAAACAATTTTAATTGGTCTGCCATGTTCATATCGCAGCAGGAACTTGCCAAAGTCCAAAACATTTTGGAATTACTTTATCATTGGTTACATCCTACTACTTCCATTTGCACATGGATGTCAATACTGAAACTTTATTCACCAGGGACTGTTACATCACCCAATTGTTTGTGAAATATCAAGGCTAAGACAGCAAGGGTCCTATAGATCTGAAGGTGTCTATGCAACAATATAACCAAAATAAATAGAGAATATTATAAAAAAGAGAGCATACCATTTGACCCAGTTTTACCCATCCAAGTATACCACCGTCCTTTTTGGAAGGACAAATCGAATACTCAGCCGCAAGATCACTCATCTCCTCTCCTACACAAGAAACAGTTACTTGAAAAAACAGTAGACAGCCTTAATCTTCTAATACAAACAAAACAAAGTGACAGTCGAGTAATGAAAAATTCATATATGTGTCAGTATGATATGTGCTAACCAAACCCCAAAACCAATTAAAATCGAGTAAGCAGAGACGCCATTGACTATAGACATTGCGACACATAATATAAGTTCAGCTCCACAGCGACAAAGCTCATGGCAGAAACAACTATAAAAGCTTACATGCCTAGCTACTATGTATGTTGAAATATCAAACGAGTAAAAAAGGATTCAAGAATCAGACCATCCAAGAATTTCTTTTGGAGTTCGGCAAAGAGCTCAACATCATTATTCTTAACAAGCAAATGCTGCACCAGAATCTCTCTACTTGCACTACTTCCACTACTCCCACTGCTAAACGAAGCTGAAAAAACAAAAGATAATCAGAAATCAACCCAATCAGAAACTAAATAATCAATAATTCAGATATACACAGTTCACAGAGCAACGGTAATCGCACATGAATTTTGAAGAAAAATCAGATCAGAGTAAAGGTAAATTCGTTCCTACTAGAAATCTGAGAAGATGCTCTCGCAGTCAAGTCTTTGATACAGTTCATGTTTTGTTGTACCTCTCATTTTGAGAGCCGGGAAACCAGAGAGTCGAATCGGGCACGGAGAAGGAATGCGTGGTCGGAGTGAAGAGATGCGTCCGCCGAGAAATTGACGAGAAAACTTCGAGAACCAACGGAGATGGGGAGGAGAGGCGATAGCGAGAGTGGGAGTTATGGAAAGTCTTAGAGCGGCGGAGAAAGACGCCGCCGCCACCGCTGGAGATGATGCCGCCGAGAGAGTTCCGGTCACTCTAAACATTATGGGTTCTTTTGGGTAACGAGTCCAAGTGTGAGAGAAATTTACAAGTTAACCACTCAAAGAAGACTGAATAATATGGGCCTCTGATCCACAAATACTGATTAGTGTTTTGTGTTCGAACTTTTTCAGTAGTTTTTGTTAGTGTCATCAACTTAAATTCAAATCCGCAAATTGTATGCTGTTGACAAAAAATATGTTGATAATTGATATACATCATTACAAAGTACATTATCCTCTGCATAGTTTTTGAAAAGCAAAACTGAAAACTAACCATTCTTTTGTAAAGAATGCATAAAAAAATTTCTTATTTGACAAAAAAAGAGCATATGCTAAGATGAGAAGAGAGAAGGAAACCAAATAATGTTACAAAAACCAATTTTCCTGCCGCTATGTGGATGGGGGTGAGGGGATAATTGAATCGGAAGTGTTAGTAGATGGTGTCCAAGCATATAGAAGCATGCCGACTACAAGGATGATTGTGCCTGCAACAAACCCCCTTGGTAGTGTAGATGCCACCCCAAGGTATGGTAGGGGAAGCGTGAAACAGTACACCGCTATGGGCACTGCATCGACAAAGCCAAACAAGGTTCTGTATATTACAAATGTTTCTCTTCTGCTTATAAATGATGCTAACTCCTATGCCATTCCACCAAAATTTATGACCAAAAAAAGTTTGGTTGTTTATAGGATTGGTACAGCATTGTTGACTTATAAGATATCACATAGATGATGATGGTATATCATTGGTAATTACTAATTCGCTGAAGAAGTAGGTTTCCATGAAAGCATGGCAAGGCTACAACGAGACAAAGTTTTGTACCTGAAACGGTGGATGCCAGAGACGACACAACTGCAGATGAAATCTTGATGAGGCGTAGAAGAGAGATGTTATAAGCCATGTTCATCATGACAAACATTACAGGAAGAAGGGGAGCCCCTTCGCATCCTGTGTCATACCCAAATTGGCGTGTTACACAGGAAAAAAACAGAGATACTGGAGCAGAAAGCGTTAGCATCAACTACCTGTTATTCTAGAACCAATATTTAGAAAGCAAGCACCCCCGTCTCTGATATAGCTCGGTAGTTGGTTAAACGGTATGCCCCAAAGCTTTGAAAGAAAAGGAAGAAGCAACGCAATGCATATGACCTGGGTTTACCACAAAAAGATGCACATTAGCTATCAAAGAGATTCACATTCAATGTAAATTAAAAAAAAAGAGCTACACTAAGAATTCTTACTTGGAAAATTGAACCATATGAGTTTACAACAAACAAATCAAGTGAAGCACCCTGTAATAATAAGAACAGATTTCTTTCAGAATCCAACACTCGCGAATGTTGTTAAAGGGTTCCGCGGTATAATTACCTTCAATCGCTTTTTGCTATCTAGAAAGATGACTTCCTGCAAGGATATGAAATGTACCGTTAAAGAGAAGAGCCCAACATCTTGAAGTTGGCGACCTAATTAGAAAATGATTGACAAACCTTCATTACTGTATCTGCTCCTTGAAGCAGAAAAGAAAACACCATAAGAAGACTCCAAAGTATTCCTGTATCTTTAAATGAATGAGCGGCACCCGACCCACTGAACATGGATGAGAAAGTAGTATATAAACTCAACATGGATGAAATTTGTTAAAACTGGTTACGTTGTGTCGATTGAGAAGTCTAACAAAAGGAAAGAAGAAACCAAGTCACTTAAATAGTATCAAGCAAGTTAATTAAGCTGGCGAACCTTGCTACACTGACGATTACACCAAATGCTACAAGAGTACATCCCAATATTTGATTTATTCTATATCTCCTCCCGAGAAATATAATGGAGAAAAGAATTTGCCAGACAAGAAATGTCTGCAGAGAAATAAATGACAAGAATTAACTCTGAAACATTTTTCAGACAAGAAACCATATTTTTAGCAAACTAGCTAGGAAATAGAGAAAATATCAAGTTTGAGTGAAGAATTTGCAGCTTTTCACACACCAGAACAAAAATTTAGGAATATTAATGTTGTACTTTGATCTTATGGAAGATAAGAGATAGTAATGTTTTCAGATTCTAACCTGAGATAAAACTGTAGTAGATGGTCCAGAAAGATTTGCTGAGTCAAGAAAAACAACAGTGGTAAGTAAGATGAAAAGAATTGATTTTCATGCATCAGTAGTGTTTAGATGTATAATTTCTTTAGCTGTAATTACATCGAAAAATGAATTAAACATCTACTGAAAATTACAGTAGAAAATGGGAAGGGAAAGAAGCTTTAAGGGTAAACCTACATGCGGCCGCCATCCCAGCAGCTAGAGCAAGAGACTCCAAGACGCCAACAATTAAAAATGGAAGTTTTGGAACTGATAGCATCTCTTTTGTAACAATTCCAGCTCGGTATCTGAAATACAAAATCGAAAAGTATACAGCTACATACCTGCAAAAAAAGACATAGCAAAATAAAATTTGTGTTTTTTGTGTAAATAGAAACAAGATACATCCAGGAAATCGATTGCATGAACATGACAGCGATTTATCCACATTGAAGAACAATTAGAACAAACTTCAAGCTTACTTTCTCTTTCTACAAGTCCGAGATCATGAGAGGAGGAGTTCAACAGTAGAATAGGTCAAAAACTGTGAAAACACAAATTACACGGCCAAAGTCACATTTTTACTATGGACTAAATTTCGGATGCATCAAACACAAAACAATCATATACATTCTCTACAATATATACATTACATTTCTTCCAGTCCCAGAGTGATATCTAATGCGTCTATCTCATAAACTGTCACTGCTAATGTATAAACCGGTGAATAGAATTTCCTGTTCTCAGTAGTAGTCGACATTTTAAAAATCTGATGCAAGAAGGCAACAATCAACATACCAACTTGCACATACATAAAAAAAAACATACCAACGACCCATATACAAAAGATAGTGAGACACGTGATTTACACTTGGTTAAATGAATTCAGAATATTAGGCACGATATAAATTTCGTTAAAAAAACTCTTTATTAAACTCACCGCAGATCCAACAAAAAAGTAATTAACTCACTAATTAAAAACGAATAGCCTCACGTAGGTGACGCAGAGCAACTCGCACGTGAGAAAGCGTTTAAAGTGCGCATAAAAATATTTTAGGTGAAGATAAAGTAATTGAAAAAAGTCGCCAACTATGACCCATTTGTTCCAAGAGAGAATCTTGTGATAATTACATTTTTACATACGAATATCTGGGATTCCATTTTCCAAACGTACGGTCCAACAATTGAACACAATGAATGCTAGATCATCAAAAGAGACCACAAATCGAAATCGAAATCTCAAAACCAAAACTGAAATCTAATATTAGCCATTTCTACAAAGAGAGTGAGGAAGAGAGAGATTTGTTACCCGAATGTGGAGAGTTGCGCGAGGAAGAAGGGATATTGCTTGAGAGGAATAAGAGCCAGCTTATACAGTACGCGATTCCCGACACCCAGCGCCGCCGTGGTCGCCGCTGCTATTACTATCTCCATCGTTCTGTCATCTTTTCCGGCGACCGCGTGACCACCGGTTCCACCGATCGCGTAATTACGAGTGTCTGACTTCTTGATATCTTCGTCGCCATCGTTAGATCCGTTCCAGGACTTTGCCGGAGGAATCGCCTCGATTAACCACAGCCTGGACCTTCGAGAGGACCGCAAGACGATAGGCGGTGCGCCATTGATTTGATTTCGACAGATTAGAGAAACGGATTGAGCTGGATTTGCGTAACGAGATTCGATTGAGCCGATCGACGCCGTTAAACCGGCGATTAACCGGTCGGAGCTCGTTGTTGCCATGGTTTGTACAGGTTCGATCGGGAGATGGAATTGCGTCAACTGGCTTTATACTGACATCACAACGAGACTACCTCTTTTGTGCTGTGTGCTTCTTTTAGTTGAAAGTAATTTTTTTCTTTCTTTCGCGTATCACAATTTCTTTTGAGCACTCCATAGCTGTTTAGAGAAGTGTGATTAAAATAGCAGAGGCTTTTGGGGTGTCAAAAGGGTATTTTCGTCAAATGAATAATAGTTTTCGTGTATTTTCAGATAGTATTTTATTATATATATGGAAATTCAACGTAACATTGTACCATTGACCCAACTTTTTTGATCATGTTGTTTGGGCTATTTGACTAGTTGACCCAAAAACGTAATTGGGCCTAACTTGTGTGTAGTAGCCGAAGCAAATTATGTCCATCTTACATAGGTGATAGGTCTCTTATGCTCATTAAGCTAAGAAACCATCCTGCCAAAAAAACTGTTGGAACTATGACTACGATGGCGATAATTTTGGAGCGTATGATCGAGTTGATGATAGAGAAGTAGATGTTTTGATAAGCTGCGATTTACCTTTGAAGAAGAGTCATATGTTAAGCAGTAGCGAAGAGAGCCATGGTTTCCTTACTGACTGGATGCTCTCCATTGTAAGGTGAGAAGATGTGTTGACAATGACAAAACTCCATATGTGCGTTGCGGATGATGCTTCAAAATCAATCTCTACTAGGATTCTCAAAGCACGTACATTTGGTGTAACAAATTGCAATGGGGTACCACACAAATTTGGATCCAAAATGAAATAAAATTGAGCATATTAAATCATACTTGTATATATGGTTGTCGTCTTATTTTTGTTATACACAACAAGTAGATTAGTAGTAGTCAATAAGTTATACATTAAATACAAAAAGTAGAGTAGTTCGTTTACACTTTACAGAGAGTCGTAGCTCGGATCCATTCTAACTAATCGAAGTAGCACCTATTTACCTAATCGCCAATTATTAAATTGGACCAGTGGAGCAAGATCATACCAGCTGTTGCTGACGTGGAAAATCGTTATTGGTTAGATTGATTTTTAAAATATATAAGACTTAAGTTGAACCAGACCCGACCCGTGACTTCTCCGACACTCATGACCCATCCACTCTCTCTCTCTCACATAACACAGCAGAAGTAGGTGGAAAGCAATGTCCCCTTCTTCTTTTCTCTCTATCTCTTTGCTAATACCTCTCTGCTATTACACATCTAGCGTTCGACGGAATAACCAGAGAGAGCTTTCTGCGACGGCTTTAATGGTGTTGATGCTGGTTCTTTGAGGCCTGTGCGGAGATTTGGGTTTTGGGTGAATTGTTTGTAGCTGTTGTCGTTTTCAATTGTTTGTATCGAAAGAGGGTGAAATTGAAACCCAATTGGAGCAGGATTTGTCGAATTTAGCTGGGTTTCGTTTCGAGGTTGGATCTGGAGATTATGCTGTTGAGGCAATGGAGGCTTCTTTAGCGGCTTTGGAGCGGCCACGAGGTTCAGCTTCTAATACGGTAATGGAGGTTTCTTTGGGGTTTTTGCTGAGTGAAATTCAGAAATTTACTTGTATTGTTGTTTCTATGTTTTTAATTGTCCGAAATCGCTAAAAATAGGACAAAGTATGAAAATGATTGCTAAAGTTTTAATCTTTTATAAGAAAATTGGAGTTTGTAGATTTCAATGTCCGTATTATCAGGCAGCGGTTGTTATAGGATTCTCCTGATACACATTAGTTGTGAGACAAGCTTTGATTAGCTGTTCATGGAAGCCCTATTGGTTTGATCGCTCATTGAAGTTTTAGCAAAACACTCCAATATCTGTGTTGAGTACATTTCCGTAACATCAAAAGAGAAGCTTGATGACTTTCCTAGTGATTAGGCAGAGGTTTTGAATTGTTTATATATTTGTGCATGTCGGGTTACCAATATAAACTGAAACAATTAAGAGAATTTTACTGAATTTTACTTGTCTCTGGGACTATCTATATTCTCTAGTTTGTCAAAATCTAAGTTTGATACTAAACTGATGATCGTTACTAATATTATGTAACTCACGATTATTTGACAGGTTTTCAAGAGTGGTCCACTTTTCATATCATCTAAAGGTATCCGTGTGACATTTTTCACCTCCCTATATTGTCACATTTCACTATACTTGCTCATTTTTTCAATTCCCTGAGGCTATTGTGATATCATAATCCATTAAACATTTTATTTTGGTATTCTGCTCAATAGGATTGGGTTGGACGTCTTGGAAGAAACGCTGGTTCATCCTCACACGGACTTCTTTGGTTTTCTTCAAAAATGACCCTGTTAGTATTCACAACCATACTGCCTTTTTGCACAGTTGATTTTAAATGTGTATTTGACTTATTTTGTTAATGTATTGTATGATAAGATTCTTGATAATCATATATATTGAGCTATTTAACTAATTTTTCACAGGGTACACTACCACAAAAGGGTGGTGAAGTTAACTTAACTCTGGGAGGAATCGACTTGAATAACTCTGGAAGGTATGCAGGATACTGCTCGTCGATTATAAAATTTCATGGAATAATTGAACTTACAGTGATTTTTTTTGTTTGTTTTCAGTGTTGTGGTGAGAGAGGATAAAAAACTGTTGACGGTATTATTTCCAGATGGGCGTGATGGGAGAGCTTTCACTCTTAAGGTGATTCATCATCATCATAAAATTTGAAATACCTACTCTAAGAACGAGTTTCAAGTCGTTTAAGATGGTTCTGTGAATATATTTTTGTTACTAATTTTGGATGTTGCAGGCTGAGACATTTGAAGATTTGTACGAGTGGAAAACTGCTCTTGAGCAGGCTCTTGCACAAGCCCCTAATGCAGCACTCATCATGGGTCAGAATGGAATATTCCGTGCTGAAACTAACGAGGCTATTGAAGGTTCTTTTCATCAATTTTTGTTCTAGTCCATGTTACAGCTTTGGCCTAAGTGCCTTACATATACACAATATTTATGCCTTTATTTCTTATGTATATTTCTGCCTTAATAATAGTTTACTTTCCATCATCTATGCGTCATTCTACCTTTATGGTCCATAATTGTTAGGGCGGGAGAAGCGTCCATTAAAATCCTTGGTTGTTGGAAGACCAATCTTACTTGCTCTGGAAGATATTGATGGAAGCCCATCATTCCTTGAGAAAGCTCTTCAGTTTATTGAGAAGTATGGTACGTTCTTAAGAAAATATCAATAGCTATCACCAAGCTTTATTGATTACCTGGTGTTCCCCAAATTACTTTGCTGGGGTTATTCGCTTTTAGATCAACATGTGTCCATAGTTTTGTCAGCGTACTTAATACGTGGAAAGTATTTATTTCAGTAAAAGTTTTAACATTTGTTCCATGATTCTGTTATCTCATTCAATCTGTTGTACTATTTGTTGCAACGGTTGAAACTTGATGTATTTCTTTTCTTTGAACAGGAACTAAAATTGAAGGGATATTAAGACAGTCTGCTGATGTGGAAGAGGTGGAACGTAGAGTTCAAGAATATGAACAGGGTACCTATAAACTGCTTACTGATTTCTCTCTGGATTAAGTTTAGGCACATCTTGTTAAGCTAATATATAATATGTTCTTAGACTTCCCTTGTATGTGCTCTCTCTAAAAAACAATTTATATTTTTTCCCCTCTTCCACTTCAAATGAAACCTAGGCAAAACGGAGTTCACTTTTGATGAAGATCCACATGTTGTTGGAGACTGCATTAAGGTAGTTTCTTCTCAACTTCTTATTCTGAAAGTCTGTGCATTGTTACAATACTAAGGCAGTTTCATTTTACATTCAGCATGTATTGAGGGAGTTGCCTTCTTCTCCGGTTTCAGCATCTTGTTGTACTGCCCTGTTGGAAGCTTACAGTGAGTTCCCTTACCATCGTTTCCTTCCTTTGATTAAGTCATACTTGTGTGGGTCTTCTGTTAAAGAATTCCTGGAGATCTGACTGAACTTCTGTGAAGTTAACGTCCTCTTAATTGGTTTTGCTGGATCAGGAATCGAGTCTAAGGAGGCTCGCATTAGTTCATTGCGCTCTGCTATAGCGGAAACATTTCCGGAACCTAATAGACGTCTACTACAACGGTATGTTTCCAGATCTTCCTTCGGGTTGTTTTGAGCTAATAGCCTGTTTCACATTGCTAACAGTTTATAGATTAGATTAAATATTAGATGTTAAAGTTGAGATTACTTGTTTCTACCAAGTCTGCGTCTATCGGCCAGATGAATTCCTTGTGTCTTTTTATGAGTAAGAGTGCTCGAGATTTATAAGGTGTTTTCTTACACCCTTACATATTTTCTTTGTACCCTCAGAATTCTGAAAATGATGCATACTATCTCGTCTCATTCCCACGAAAATCGAATGAACCCAAATGCTGTAGCTGCTTGCATGGCTCCTCTGCTCCTACGTCCTCTTCTGGCTGGTGAATGTGATTTAGAGGACGATTTTGATGGTGGTGAAGACAATTCTGCTCAGCTTCTTGCTGCTGCTAATGCTGCCAACAATGCTCAAGCCATCATTACAGTTCTTCTGGAGGATTATGGAAGTATTTTCGATGTAAGACGCACTCTGATAGTTTCATTCAACCTTCATCAATGGTGTATGTCTTATATGCTTATTTGCAATTTCAGGAAGAAAATATTCAAAGATGTTCTATATCAACTGAATCACATATTGGAAATAGTGGGCCTGATGATTCAAGTGATGATGACAACAACATGAAAAATGGATATCACAATGCAGATAATGAAGTTGAACCAGTGACTGATGACGATAATGACCGTGCATTGAGTGGAAAAATGAGTGAGAGCAGCGGTTGCACAGGCAGCGATCTCTATGAATACAAGGTAATTTCTCCTTTGGCCAGTATCTCTCCCTTCAATATACTCATGCATCCATCCAAGTTTACATGAAACATTTATTTGTATAGTTGATGATATACCAAAATGCCTTTAAGTTAGGGAAGTATAATTCAGGAATTTGGAATATGTTTTTAGGTGTAGCTACTGTATATTTTTCCTTTTCCAGTGCTATTTTTCGATGAACCAGAGTCGGCAATTTTTGGCAGCTAAGAAGAAAGGTTGGACAAAATAGTTATTTCATGATTGCTGAAAACATTCTTTGTAGGGATTTGTTGCTGATGACTCTGATATTGAATCACCAAGAGACACAAATGGCCCAAGATGTAATTCAAACATACGAACAGATCATCTTATGAGAAATCCTTTTGTCAATTCCACGGATCAACAAGCTGGAGAGCAGATAGGCGATGATCCAACAAAATACGGAGTAAACTCGTGTCTCGCACATGTTAGTGAGTCTTATCAACAATCAGGGACGGGTCTAAATGTACCCACTCATGGGAATACTTTGGCTGCTCCTGGTCTTGAATCACCAAGCGCGAAATCCGTGAATAAGGGCACACCCTCCTCTGTTCATGCAAAACGCGCAACATTCTGGGGTCGAGGCAGTGTATGTGTTTTCTTATCTTTATCAAGTACTTCTGATTCTGTACACGCGGCAGATTTGGTCCATTAGTTCATATATAATTGGATGCATTAGACAAAACCCTTTTTCTCCAATTTGATAGAAGTGTCACACCTTTGTTGAATCATATGGAGATAATGAGCCAACGGAATAATATTTTCTTCTCTTTGTTTGTCTCAGGCCAGAAAGATATCCACAGATGGGTCTTTTGATTCTTCAGGAGAAGACGAGTAAGGCTTTAACTCTTGGGTGTATTCTCCATCTCCATATATATATTTTCTTCTAGCTAGTGTATTCATAGGCAACTTCTTGATTTTCTTAGCAAAACTATCATTTACTGTGATTATCTATCCATAAGTTTTCAAGTTTAAATGTTTCCTTTGCTTGAAATACTTTGATTATCTATACTACTACTTCATCTCTTTGGTAAATGCTTGAATCGAAGATTACACTAGCTTGGTGTTTTTGTACTGCTAATTGGTTCATTGTTTGTAGGCTTGCTATACAGAGGCTCGAGACCACAAAAAATGAACTGCGACAACGAATTGCAAAGGAGGTAATCATCTACTGCTGAAATATTATTCTTTGCCTTCATAAAGTCATTAACACTGGTCACCGTTATTGTTATAGGCCAGAGGTAATGCAATATTACAGGCTAGCTTGGAGAGAAGGAAACAAGCACTGCATGAACGTCGTTTGTCGCTTGAACAAGATGTAAAGAATTTCTCTTTAAAACTATCAGTGTTTATAAATCTCGTCTCTCCACTATTAATCCTAATGTCAAAGGAATCTTCTTCTGATTTGATGAAAAATACTTATTTAGGTGTCAAGATTACAAGAGCAGCTGCAAGCTGAAAGAGATCTCCGAGCAGCACTGGAGGTTGGTTTGAGCATGTCTTCTGGACAATTCAGTTCACATGGTGTAGATTCAAAAGTAAGTATACATTTTAAGGAAATGGTATCTTTCTTTATAACAATTAGCTCGTAAAAAATACTTACAATCCAAGTATTTGAAGACAAGGGCTGAGCTTGAGGAAATTGCTCTTGCTGAGGCTGATGTGGCCAGGCTGAAGCAGAAAGTTGCAGAACTTCACCATCAGCTTAACCAGCAACGTCAGACTCATTTTGGTTCCTTCTCAGATGCACGTGATACTCATCAGTATCTCCAGAATCACAATCCTCAAAAGTGAGTTGTATCACTATCCCTGTTTCCTCACACTGAGGAGCTTGTAGTCCAAGTTATTTTTTGTGATAACTTACCCTTATTTCTGTAAATCTTTTATGCTTGAATTACTGGCTTGTTTCTTTAGCTAGTGAAGATGTTTAACAAATATCTCAGATTAACTTATCCAGCATTAATCTTCAACTCAGTACAGCTGTGAGAATTATGTTTGAAGTAACCTTTGCACAACATATCTTGTACTATGATTGGTTCACATCTGTGTTTCTTCTCTAATACCATGTTATGTATTTCCGCAGAAGGTTTCTTCAGCAAGATTTTGATTCCACTCTTGCCTATGTAAATCATGAAAGGAAACAAAGACACGAGGTACTTCTTACTGATATTTCTGTCATCAATCATCATCTTTCATAGTTTAGATCAAACCTATAGAATTTACTGTTTGGCCTACAGGAGAATGTACTGGGAGCGGAGTGGAGAAATAGTAAAGGGGCAGGATCTTTTGGTGTTGGCAATAGCAGGCAACCATCTCGTAAACAAATACCAGAATCAACAAACACAACTGACTCTAAAATCAGTGAAGAGTCTGGAAAGATATCCGTGGACAAGCTCTCATCCATAGATTCTCCATCTATTCCGTCGACTTCAAGAGTATTAGATGTAAGACCTTTTGCTCCTTGTTATTATCATTCCCTTCACTTTTGGGTTGCGTAGTATTGTGTGCAATTCTGTGATTGGCCTTACCTGGTTTCAATAGTAACTACAGAGACATGCACGATCGCTTTCTGCCTAGCAAATTAAAGCTGACTGCTCTTAAAAATTCTAAGGAAACATCTTAAGCAATGACATTGCACACTAACATGCTTGAGGTTTTGCAGATAACAGAGTACCCAAGGCTTAATCATCCGTCAGCTGCTGCATCAGCAGCTCTGGTAGAGTTAACAACACGTCTTGATTTCTTCAAGGAAAGACGTTCGCAGCTCATGGAGCAGCTCCAGAACCTCGACCTTAACTACGGCGGCTCATCTTCCCAAGATTTCATACACCGGCCATCATCTCCACCTTGGAACTAACAACATGAGAAAAAAAGAAGAAGAAAAGGCTCTATTTGTTCTGTATATCCTTTTGGTGATTGATTAATGATGTTAGCATTTGCTCTACTCATTTTCTCCCCCAGAAGACTATAATGACCTTATTCTTTTGGGCAACAGTCTTGTGTGTATATAAAGGTATTTTGTAATGCAATTTTTTTTGTTACGTGAGGTTTGTTCATATGTGTTAACTCTAAAGCTGTATTGATATGTTAGTCTCTTTATGCTCTTGAGTTTCTGACCAAGCCAATTACAACTGAAAGTCTCTTAATTTTCATTTGTAGCCAATAATGTATTTACATGATTCAGTTACATCAAACCTGGATATACAACAATATTATATTAATCTATTCTATCAAAGTTTAAAACCAATTTTTTAAAAAAACATATATATATATATATATATATATATATATATATATATTTTATGAAA
>Ga0041059_1000435_pt1 | contig 31219 bp, 25 predicted proteins | sample AraColnosormetaG_FD_56232 | JGI IMG/M metagenome (GOLD analysis project Ga0041059, IMG submission 56232) | Arabidopsis roots microbial communities from North Carolina, USA - Col MF nosort | ecosystem: Host-associated > Plants > Roots > Unclassified | place: USA: North Carolina | collected...
CCCCCCCCCCCGTGTACGGATTAATAAATTCTGCCGGTCCATCTGAAATGACTATATTACCCCTATATGTTCCTTTAACTCGTTTGCGCGTGGTTTAATTTTCAATGTGTTGGTTCGATCTGAGCCGTTGGATACAAACCTTGTGGGACCCCCTCTATTCTTCTTCTTTGTTTGGGAACCTTATTTAATAAAAATTAATTTTTTTTCTCTTATTGCATTTTAATTTAAACAAATGAAATTATGCTGCCTAAAAAAGCTATTATATGTTAATTAATCTTAATAGAGTTAATACTGAACTTTTCAATTGTATAATGTAATCTTAATGTAGTATTTATTTTTTCATAATTAATAACTCAACATACTTTTCTAAAATAATTTATTTCTAGCACATAGTTTTAGCACTAAATTCAATAAAAAATAGTGATAAACTTATGATTTAATATGAATGTAAAGTGATTATAATTTCTTAAATGTTATCTCTAGTTATCAACATATTCTGATCTTTTTATAAATAAGTCTATTAGTGTTGTAAATTGTTTATTTTTTTGGCCAAATTAAGGTTTGTTAACATTTAATATGCAATCACACATGACACACCTAATTTGAAAGCAGTTTATTCGCGTATCTAAATGACGGTGCGTGGGTCCTTTTCTTAATTATTATATCTTCTCACTAAAATTCTACAGATTTCCAACTATATTATGCTGAATGAATAAATGTATTTATTGACTCCTGATCTCTATAAACAAATTGATGGTATCATTAAAAGATACTTAATGTTGATCCAAATTGTAACTAATGCTGTAAATTAATTAAGACTTACTGTATAACTTTTTTTATGAAAATAATTATGTCTCATTGACATATAAGCTCAATTTTTTACCAAGATGTTATTATGAGAACAAACAGAATATAATGAAACATGTATTTGATTAGAGATGAAATTATCTAAGACAAGTTTGTAGTCTATTACATCATTATTATATTTTATTCTTCTACAAATGAATCTACTATTTGATAAACGACTCTAATTTTGTTTAGCATTTGAATTATACCCCATTTTACAATTGACTCCACAACAAATAGTTTTATTCACAATACAAAAAACTACGTTGAAACTTGAAAGTAGAAACTAAACTATTTCTTCTATGAGACATTATAAATTCAGAATTTAGGGGAAATATAAATATATTATTATTAAGTTAAAGAGAGAGAAAGAAAAGAAATTGATGGGTGTTTTCGTCATTTAGTGTGGAGTAAAGGATAAAAAGGAAAGCGTGAGCTACACGGTATTTTATTTAATGAGAAAGGTAAAAAATACTGATTTATAAAGATTAAGGGAGCTTTTTTTTTTTTAATAAAATAGAGCCTCATACTAAAATGTTCTTCGTACGCTAATCTGCGGTTTGGACCAGTTTAATTCTGCTGTAGGGCCCACGCTGAATCCTTCCTTAATTTGTAGCTGCTTAATGACCAATACTGTTGTACTCAGTACGATTGATTAAGAATGCACACTAATTGCAAAATTCAGGCCACCAGTTTGTTTTCTTTTACGTGAATTTTAGTTTAGTTTTTATAATACTTTCATATAATAAGTTTATGTTTATATTAGAAAACGTTATGAAATTTAACATGCAAGAAATTAGATTGTAAGTTAAATTATTTTTGTGAAAGGAACTTAACTCAAATAATCATGAACTATAATATTTTGGATTTCTATCCATCAGTTCGAATCTATATCTAAATCATGAGTTCAATAAGTTCGCTTCCAAACTAATACAAATAAATTAGGTTTAAGAGTTAAAATTTTAAAAACAAATCGAATGTGAATGTTGAATCAACTCCACTGTCTAATTACAAACAAAAATACATAAATTTAATGATCATCTAATTAGTTGTTAAATCGGTTTGATAGTACTCTTCAAAACCTGTTTTTAGCTGAATCTCTTAGAATTACGACCAATTTGTTTTGTTGTTTTGGGGTAAATTTCGATTTTAAGGTAACGCACGATATAGCAAGCAATTGGGTTTAAAAAAGAATAAATAATAAAAACATTTAATGCAGTTTGGCAGAATCTACCAAGAGACCTTTTTGCTGCATTGTATCATACTATCATTTTTTAATTCGGCACAAGACAAGTGTAGACTTAGCTATAGACTATAGGGTTCAGGTTTACAACTAGGATTATTGTCTTAAAAGCAATCTAATTATATAACTGAACTCACAAGTTAAGATTTTTTTTAGGAGCTTAAACACGAAGAAGATTTACATACATATGCTTGTAATCCTTTTCTGTCCTTCGTCAAATTATATTTATTCTGATACAAAATATAAAGTGTTTATTTGTTTTATCTTATAAGATGGTTTGGTAATTTATACTCAAATTGCAATAAGTATCTCAATTTTGTTTACTTGTGAGTTGTATTAATTTAAACTTTTGATTCTGAAGTAGGACAAATAATAATTAAAAAATAAATAGAATCCAGTTTAGTCAAACCGGCTTTAGATTTCTTCGAGGGACAAAAACGTAGACACGATTCGTAAACAGTTTTTTTTTTAAAAGGAAATAAAATAGACAACAGGCTTTGGGACCAAGGCAAAGTTTCTTGACTCGTCGTAAACTAGAAGAAAACAAGTTAAAGAGAGGAGGGGCAAAGTAGTCAAAACAAGTTTGAGTCATGCACAAGAAATCTCCTGCATCGCAGCCAAGTAGGACCCACGTGTGGAGAAAAATTGAGTAGTGGTAATGATCTGGTGGTCTCGGGAGTAGTGTAAGAGCAATGATTCTGACCCGTCTATATTGTACCACGTAAACAGTTCTGAAAGGTGGTGATTGTCTGTGGTAACGTCCACTTCATTACAAAGTTTTCTAGTAGTGCACGTGGGTTTGACGCGGTTTGTTAGACCGGTTTGACCGTTTGAAAGACTTTTACGTCAAGAGTTTTTCTCACTTTTCATTTCCCTTTGTGAGTCCCGTCACAAAACAAAAAAGAAAATTTAATATAACGTATTGAAAAATCCAAAAGCTAAACGCAAAAATCGCTGCCGTTTAGTAAGCAAACTTGGGCTATCAATAAGCCAATGAGCCTCTTAATCTACGCGAGGATCTTTCTTCTTACTTCTAATGAAACTGTACGGTGATGATTGCATATATGCAAAATGATAAACTTCCTCTAAAGAGGAGGGTTTGGGTTTAGACTAGGGAGGAAGCAGAACTACTTATATGTACTCAGCAGAAGAACATGTTGCCTTCGACATTCTCGTGCAGACGTGGAAGCTCTGGAACTTTCCCGTCCTCCGATATACCTTCAAACTTTGTGAATTGCGCAACTTGAGCTGCTGCAAGATGAGCGTATCGTACTGGAGCCACTGAGAGCACAAACACACACAAAAGAGAGGACACATTGAATATTGAGTTGAGTAGTTTCTGTATAGTGTAAAAGAGGAGGTCGCATTTTTATTTATAGAAGAGAGTTTGATTAAGGAGTGTTACCGATCGAAGTTGCAGTTGTGCTACGTTGGTTGCTGGAATGATGATGATTCGAGACAATTAGATCTTAGTGATGGTAAAGCTAAGTTGGTTTTTGTAATTGACGTTAAGGAGTGAACTTACACATAGGAGAGAGAATGGATGAGATTCTGCAAGTCATCGGGGGAGAAACCAATCTCATCAAGTAATACATGGTAATGAGCCGGTCTTGAAGTTCCCTGAGAGATCATAGAGGGAAACATTATATAGCGTTGATTTTAATAAAGGTGCGAGGAGTGAAGCTAAACTTTTGTCTACACTTACTATTTTTCCTGCATGAGCACACATGTAAAAATCGTAGTTTGTCGGGTGTACGATCTTGGTGTCCACGACAGTTCCTGACAAACGACATTGTTTTTTTTATGATGAAATAGTTACGGAAAGAAATGGAATCCTAGTGACGGGTGAAGAATAAAAAGTATTTTTTACCTGCAGGAACATTTTCAGGACCCTTAGCTTGAAACAACTTGGTGTGGTGGTTCTTCTGAGCCACAATGACAGTGAATTTTGGCACATCAGATTCACCAAGACGTTGATACGCCTGCGCCATGTAAAAAAGAAGCAAAACTGTTAAATAATATCTTCACTACAATTTGACTAATAGATTGAAACCAGAACCAGCCATGGGACTTTGAAACAAGACCTTTATAATTTGGTCCACTTCGATCTTCAAGACTTGCTCGAACTGTGATTCACTCACACCATCCCTATCAAATGCCCAAGGTTTGTGTAAGGATAGACTTTTAGATATTGGAGGTTAGACAACAAAGATAAACAGTAAATGTTTTGCTAATACCTGAAAATGATAATCTGCTTAGGTTTCCGTGCCCTGCTTGTCCGATAGAACTCTACAAATAATTCGCTGTTGAAACGAATAATTAAACATGAAGAAGAGACTTAAACATCTTGAGTTGTTGAAATTGATTAAAACTAGGGTTCACATACTTCATGATACCGTTATCTCCTTTCTCAGTGTTCTCGATAGGTTGGAAGAGCGAATCAATCATCTCCAGACGTGGTGACTGAGTTCTTACAGCTGCCCTATACCTTGAGATTAAGGGCCAGCATTTTGAACCAACAACCTTGCAGCAGAGATCGAGAAAGTAAACAGATAAATAATCAGATCCTAAGATAACCAGATACAATGAACATACAAAGGAAAAGACATGTAATCAATACCGCTGCTACTGAAGGAACATCTGCCCGACCTGGAGGCCCATGAGATACATCCATACCCAAAATCAAGGTGGGAATTTTGTTTATCAATGGAATGTTGTAAGAGTACTCTATTCCCAACAGAGAATTGATGCCTCCAAGCTATATTAAGACGGAAGAAAAGAAGTCAATTCACAGAGAATAACACATCAAAAGAAGATATCTCAAGTGTTAGCGTGGTTGGTGATATACCTTCGAATTTATCTTCAGAAGTACATTGGTGAGATATTGGTCACTGATCTTGATTGGGCAGATGCATTGTGTGTGGATCCCTTCTTCAGTGAGGCATATCTTCTTCCAGGGACCTTTATAGTATGCAACGACCAGTTGAATGAGAGAGTTCAAACTTTAATATCCGCAGGAAAAAGGTGAGATAATACCATAGATATCAGAAGTTTTCCGTTCTGGCAGAATACAGAGGATAAAATGAGGAGGATCTGGAAATTTTAACTTCATCGTTGCAATCATTTTTTCTACCCTTTCAACAGGACCTGCTTTTTTGTACTGTGGATCCTCTTCAACTAGTGCAAAAGGTCGATCAATTTCCTGCAAATTAACAAACCATATTCAGACTCTGTCAATAACCATAGAACAACACTACAAACCATATAAGAAAATTGAGACAGTATCTACAAAACCTACAATGCCTTTCCTCATGCCACAGCTTATAAGCTCACGGGAAATGTGACTACTGTCGCATGGAAAAGAAAAGTTGACGATAGCCCAGCTTTTAATAGCTCTTGGTTCTAGAAGCATCTGTAAAGCAAGAAACAAAGGGTAAAAATAAAAGGGAAATAGTGATGCCCGGAAATCTTTGCAGACAATTACCTTGTTGTTAAAGTTCCACCGTCCGTTGCAAGGTTGAAAATCTTCATTCTTGCCAAACTTCAGCTGTATATTACAAATGGGTCAATATGGGACTATAATTTCCATGGTAGATCATATCTTTCTATCTGCAAACAAAACATAAACAGGTTTACCATTGGGGGCTTGAGAACACGGCCTTCAACTTGAGTCATTTCTTTTTCAATGGAGATGCCACATCCAGCCAAAAATGGGTCCTTGTCATAGCAGTAGGTATGCATTGCCTACAATTCTAGTCAGTAACAGTATTTGCCATCCAAGATAGATCAAGCATCATCCGAGGTCAGAAAACGAAGCTCACATCATTGAGTGTTTTAATTCTCTCTAGAGGTTTTTGTCTTGAACTTTCAACAAGTAAAACTCTTTGCCTCCCTGACAATGGTTTTGTATAACGTTGCAGAGATACAAGATTACAAAACTGCAAGAAAAGAATTAGAAGTTCAAACATACACACCTCCAGAAGTGGGATAAGAGACTACAAAAAAATTAACGAAGGAAACACTGCTGGAGATGGATACCTCCAGTGGAAGATAGTTGGGCCGATCTGGCTTGCCAACATCAAGGCATGGAAAGTACGCAGAAGAAATAGGCTCTGTGTAGGTTTGCTTGAAATAGTCATACACAGTAATCTCTCTAATAGGTACCTCACGTTCACCATCTTTAATCTTCATTGAAAACCTGGAAAACGGTGAAGAAAGTCAAGCAAAGGCTGAAAAAGAGGACAAAATATATATTGATAGTACAATCATGGGGAACCTACAGTTGCTGATTGCACGGTTTCGAACTTAGACCTATAATTTTAAATTCCATGTTACGGTGTGTTGCCTTAACCCTCATATGTTTAAGCATTTTCGCAGCCTGCCAAGTTTCAATGAAAACTTCACAAGCTCAAAACAAAAGCAGCCAGTCATGTTCTCAGTTATTGCATTTAAAAGCCAGAACTACCTTAATCCAGTCGATTTGCCGTGGTGTCTCAACACTCTGATTGGCTTTCAGGAATTCAATAACTGGACCAGGTTCTAAGATCATTGTTGTTGACACATCTGCAAACCATCACAAAACGAAAACAGTTTTGCTTATTAATAAAACTATCCACAATTAAGACAAGTTTATGAAAGCTGGAGATGAGAAAGGTATACTGAAAAATACCAATGTTAAGCGAGAGTCCTCCATGAGTTGGACGAAAGCTCGAATGTAAACCTCGAATACCTATAACACCTCCTCCAACTTTCATGGGGTGCCCATCGCTATGGAAAAATGCCTGTCTGACCAAAAGGCATCCCCTGCATTATCAACAGTTTTCTATAGTAAGCATCGAGCATGGTCACAAAATGCAAATAGTTGTACATTGATTAAATTTCACCAACAAAGTGAAAATATGATAATAAAAATTGGTCCATTAGAACGTAGAGTATCTATTTTAATAAAAATATAAACTGCACAAAAGCAAACAGATAGAAAGATTTACCTTTCAGCTGCTTGCTGCCTCAGTACAATGTCAAGCACTCTAAGTGCATCCTGAGCACTCTTATCTGGTGTATAAGCTCCTCTCTGAGTGCCAAGAACAGTCTTCAACGGTATTTCTGCAGCATAATGTATCTGAACCTTGTAACTTCTTGGCAAGAAAGAACGTTTTGATCGCTTGCAAGTACCGGAAGAACTACCACCATCAGAGACACCACAATCACTATAAACTTAACAAGACTGCGTTAGTTAGAAGATCAACAAGATCTATCTTGACACCTTGAAACGATTAAATATCAATCCAGATAAGAGGGACATACCGTTTTGAAAATGACCCTTCCACGATGACTAGAAAGTCAAATTCGTTCTGTGGTAGAGGACCAACAGTATATAAAGTCTTCTCTCCATCATATGCCAACCTTTTACCATCAAGATCAGAAGAGTAAGTCTTGAATAGTTGGTCCATAAGCTTTCTGCTTATTCCTGTCCCATCAACAGCATCACCGTTTTCTGTGGTGATACTAACCTGCAAAAAAGGTACCGATATGTCAAACATCTCACACACGCACAGACACTGATGAAAGAATGCAGAAAAGTGACTAATGAATCTTACAGTGTACTGGTAAAATACTACATCCGGCTGTCTCACAGAAACATTAAAGTGATTGGTGCACAATTCTATTGGGTTGCCTGTGGTTCCAACCCCACGTCTAGTTGTGATGTCATAATCTCGATGGCTGGGCTGTTCTGGTTCTATACTTATGGGTGACAGTGGCAGAGATGAAGATGTCTCCATCCTTCCAGGGGAAAATAATCTGCAAGAGAGAAAAGTGGAGGTTGGTTACAGTGTGCAAAAACCAGTCCAAAACACAATGCTCAGGAGACTAAGAAAGAAAAGAAAAACACCAAATTAAGAAGACAACTCCAAAAGGTAAAAAGCTAAAAACTTTACCACCATTGTCGTTCTAAGATTTTAATTTCTGGGCATATCCTGCTAAATCGCGAGAAATGGTATAAATTTCAGATGAGGAACAAACTTAATCTGGAAAAAAAATGGCACCTTTAACTGTTGGTCGCCTTCAAAATTGAGAAACATTACACAAACAAAAACTCATTCGAGTGTGTCATACAGTAGCATAACAAGACTTTCAAGAGAGAAACAACGCAGCCAAAACCATACAACTATCAACAGACAAATCCTAGCTTCATGCAAATTCTCCGAAAGAGAGACAAAAACAAAACCTAGCTCCGAATCAACAACAATTACAACAGCGATATCTAGTGAAAACAGCGCACCTTTGAAAGAATTAAGAAGAGGATTTCTAGGGTTCCGGTGAATCAAAGAGAGGAATTTATTTAGCTCATTTCTCTTCTCCGTCACAGTCTCTTTGGGTTTCCCAGACAAGCAAAAGAATGGAGGGAACGTTTCCAGTGATGGGAAAATTAAAATATATTTCACTTTTCAGTCATTTTTTACAGTAACAAAATTTAAGAACTGAAATAAAAATGGTTTATTCCAAAATTATTAAACCGAATCCTTCAAAACTTATTCTATTTCTAGGGTTATGCTCCGGTTGAATGGATTGAAATTCCCAACTTATTCATTTCAAATAGTAAGAAATAAAATGAATGGTTGTAAGAAATTAAATTAGACCGTCGTGGTAATTGTAAGAAATTTCATTGAACCGGACTATAAATTAGAAGCCGGATAATTAAACCGTACCAGCGCTTGGAGAAACGCCAGACACACGCGCGAAAAGAAGCGCGTAGACCAGAACGTGTAGGATTTGTCACCTCAGAAAAGAACCACGGTGGATCCCACCACACCTCAGCCTCACTCCTCCTTCATCTCCGACGTCATACCCAAACCACTCTTTTCTCACAATTCCGATTTTCTCAAAAACCAAAATCACAATCGAAGAAATCTTTTGAAAGCAAAATGGAAGAGATTTCGACGGATCCGGTTGTTCCAGCGGTGAAACCTGACCCGAGAACATCTTCAGTTGGTGAAGGTGCTAATCGTCATGAAAATGACGACGGAGGAAGCGGCGGTTCTGAGATTGGAGCACCGGATCTGGATAAAGACTTGCTTTGTCCGATTTGTATGCAGATTATTAAAGATGCTTTCCTCACGGCTTGTGGTCATAGTTTCTGCTATATGTGTATCATCACACATCTTAGGAACAAGAGTGATTGTCCCTGTTGTAGCCAACACCTCACCAATAATCAGCTTTACCCTAATTTCTTGCTCGATAAGGTTTCTTTTTCTAATTTTACTCGTAATTTGTGTTTGGTCCTTAGCTTTTCAGTTCAAGTTCGGGTGTTGCTTGTTTGAGTCTTAGCTTGTAATCAAGTTTGGTTTTTGTCGTGGTTTTTGTGGAAACAAGTAAGCTAGCTTAGTCTTTAATCGATTCCAATGAACCTTGCCATTAGATTTTCTTAGGAAGGTTTTGTTTTGTTTTTGATGTGTAGTATTGTGGTAGGATTCTGCTTATTACAGCTAAATAGAAGCATGTTTATAGGAATGATAGTGTATTGAAACTATTTATCACTGGAATGCAGCTTATTATATGACGTTTATGTATCAATTGTGTAGCTATTGAAGAAAACTTCAGCTCGGCATGTGTCAAAAACTGCATCGCCCTTGGATCAGTTTCGGGAAGCACTACAAAGGGTCGGTTCTTAACAAGCTTTTTATGTTTCATTTTTTCCTCTTTAAGTTTGCTTTCTCAGAATTATTATTGGAGTAAAAAGCAATTCTAAGTCATTTCTTTTGATCAAATATTGACTTCCTGCGTTCATACTTAGACAGGGTTGTGATGTGTCAATTAAGGAGGTTGATAATCTTCTGACACTTCTTGCGGAAAGGAAGAGAAAAATGGAACAGGAAGAAGCTGAGAGGAACATGCAGATACTTTTGGACTTTTTGCATTGTCTAAGGAAGCAAAAAGTTGATGAACTAAATGAGGTTGGTTTGTCTGAATTATGGAGTAGCATTGGGCTACCTATTGATAATTATTCTCGTTGCTCTTCATTCCATTTGCTTCAAAATCTTCACTGGGTTTAGACTGTATAGTTGTTGTAAAAGAAAGCCATAAACCATGTTTCTATCAATAGATGTATGATCTATCCAACTATTCATGAGACGTATAACCCCTGAATGTTAGATGAGATCTCAGAATATTATAGAATTCTGTCATTTATGTCTTCTCTATCTTAATGTAGGTGCAAACTGATCTCCAGTATATTAAAGAAGATATAAATGCCGTTGAGAGACATAGAATAGATTTATACCGAGCTAGGGACAGATATTCTGTAAAGTTGCGGATGCTCGGAGATGATCCAAGCACAAGAAATGCATGGCCACATGAGAAGAACCAGATTGGTTTCAACTCCAATTCTCTCAGCATAAGAGGAGGAAATTTTGTAGGCAATTATCAAAACAAAAAGGTAGAGGGGAAGGCACAAGGAAGCTCTCATGGGCTACCAAAGAAGGATGCGCTGAGTGGGTCAGATTCGCAAAGTTTGAATCAGTCAACTGTCTCAATGGCTAGAAAGAAACGGATTCATGCTCAGGTTTGTTCCTCCTTGTCTACTCAACATCTTTATGCTGAAATGGTAAAAGGACAATGGCATTAAAGTTTAAGATATTTGTCTATTAAAGAATAAGAATAATTACTACAATTAGGCCCCAGTGATTGTGTTACAGTTACTACCATGCCTAGCTACTCAGCTCTTGGTCATCTGGATTGACAGCTCGAGAAATTGAAAGTGGTTGTGGGTAGAGGATGAATCTTCTTACGGAAAAGATACCTTAGATTAAGGCCCACATTTTTGGTGGTCTTTATAAAAAGCCGATTGGACTTCAGAGAGATTGATTTCGTATTGTTTGCACGTAAAAGTAGAAATAGCTTTCTGGACTTTATATCTACTGCTTAGTGATAGTAGCCGCTTCTTGTCTCTCTGGTACTATAGCAACAAAAAGTCACTATGTTCTCTAGACACACTAACAGTTCTGTGAATACTATGCAATCACAATTATAGTAGTTTTCTTGAAAAAACCTGCATGGTCCTTTAATCTCTCTGTAACTGCTTGTTGATATATGCACAGATTGCCTAATTCTGTTAAAGTGTCTTGTCTTGTAGTTCAATGATTTACAAGAATGTTACCTCCAAAAGCGGCGTCAGTTGGCAGACCAACCAAATAGTAAACAAGAAAATGATAAGAGTGTAGTACGGAGGGAAGGCTATAGCAACGGCCTTGCAGATTTTCAATCTGTGTTGACTACCTTCACTCGCTACAGGTAGAGGAGTGACTATCCCTTTTCAATCGGTCTAGCCGTACATAAAGAGTGTTTTCGAATTAGTTGGGGTTTTAATTGCACTCTTTATTCACAGTCGTCTAAGAGTTATAGCAGAAATCCGGCATGGGGATATATTTCATTCAGCCAACATTGTATCAAGGTGAATTTTCTATTCCTTGTTCGTTGATCAGATAACAGATGATAGGTACCAAAAGAATGTCTCCGAATATATCAAAATAGACCCTTAAGTGATTAAGTTTTGTTTAATGTATTGATAGACGCAATTATTACTATGGGATTCGTTGCTGTGTAATTCTAAGCCAGTGAATAGTATGAAGATAAAACTGCTGACATGGTAGGGAGAAGGTTGTGTAGTCAGCAGGCCACTTGAGGAGAATTTTCTAAAAGATGGAACACTATGTTATCCTTATCCATGTCGGAATATATAGAATCGGTTTGCGATCTTTTATATGAAAGTGTCTCTTCTCAATGAAGAGACGAAAGATATATATTTTTAGTTTATGGTCTGGGAGCTCCGGGGCTCATATCTTTTTCTCTCTATGTGCTTTGGTTTATGGTCTTCCATAGTTTACATGCTTTATGCTTTGCCTGGACCTCTAGTTTACCTGTAATTTGATGTACCATCTTACTGATTTTGCTGATGAAGAGGGTGCTGTTCCTTTTCAGCATAGAGTTTGATCGTGATGATGAGCTGTTTGCCACTGCTGGTGTTTCTAGATGTATAAAGGTTTTTGACTTCTCTTCGGTACGTTCATAAATCTTGGAGTGCATTCAATTACATACCAATTGAATCTTCTTGTCCAACCTTATGCTTTTGTGAAACTGATCATGCATCTCAATTCTAAGAAAGCTTCGTTGATAATGAAACTAAGTTATGCTCTTGGGAAATTCTAGCTTTGATGCAAGATAGCCATTTTACACTTTTGTATTGCGTAGAAGAATATAAATCAAAGCTAATCAAATTTTTGGTTTTAATTTTCTGTTTTATCCAATGGACCACGCTGAACTGATTGATTATCGGCTGCTACTTTTCAGGTTGTAAATGAACCAGCAGATATGCAGTGTCCGATTGTGGAGATGTCAACTCGGTCTAAACTTAGTTGCTTGAGTTGGAATAAGCATGAAAAAAATCACATAGCAAGCAGTGATTATGAAGGAATAGTAACAGTGTGGGATGTAACTACTAGGCAGGTGAGTACTTTACCCAAAGTATCTAACATCGCACCTATAAGATATTCATCTCATGAATTCTGCAGCGTATTTGAATTTTTATGTAAACTGAGGCAGAGTCTTATGGAGTATGAAGAGCACGAAAAACGTGCCTGGAGTGTTGACTTTTCACGAACAGAACCATCAATGCTTGTATCTGGTAGTGACGACTGCAAGGTAAATATCTCCATATTTTCCGTTATCACCTTTCATCTCACATTGGGCTATGTCTCATATAAAAAGAATACTACTTTTAGATATCTCCTAGCTCTTATAACTAACTTGGTCACGGATTTGTCTAATTTCTACGACGAACTAAAGAGACATATTGTGAAACAAAACTGGAGAATCTCCTACTTGCTCATTAGTACATTGTGTTCTCATGAATCTTTTCTACTACTTCTTAAACTTTTCTTTGAGTTGTTCTTCCCAACTTGGGGATTGGTCATATGTAGCCCTTCCTACATTGAATGTTTGTTGGTTTCTTAAATTTTCAGCAAAATTTTCCCCTTAGTGTATCTGTGGTGGCTATACATTAGGAAACAAACGAAACTGGACACTTGTATATAGTAGATTTTACCTTGAAATTTTGTAGCTTCATTTGTCCAAATTTAATTAAACGTTATTGAAAAATTCACTGGATTTCTAATTCTGACAAAAGCATATTATACCAGTGGGCTCCTTTTAAGTCAATTCACTACTAGTTAATCCTCAACCATGCATTATTGCATCTGTTAAATCATGTCTCATAGATTAACCAATTGTGCTGTGTGTTTGATCCAGGTTAAAGTTTGGTGCACGAGGCAGGAAGCAAGTGTGATTAATATTGATATGAAAGCAAACATATGTTGTGTCAAGTACAATCCTGGCTCAAGCAACTACATTGCGGTATATACTTCCACGCCTCAACTTTGCATCTCACATTTATTCGCTACCACTCATGATCAGCATGACACTATCACACGTCTCTAGATATAATCTTTAATTAGATAGAGAGACTTAGACGTTTAAGCCTGTTGACTTATCACAGGTCGGATCAGCTGATCATCACATCCATTATTACGATCTAAGAAACATAAGCCAACCACTTCATGTCTTCAGTGGACACAAGAAAGCAGTTTCCTATGTTAAATTTTTGTCCAACAACGAGCTCGCTTCTGCGTCCACAGATAGCACACTACGCTTATGGGATGTCAAAGACAACTTGCCAGTTAGATTACTGCCCGAGCCAATCTTGCAGATTCAGTCAAAAAGAAAAACTTGTCTTGACTATGTTGTTCAATTTTACTTTTCAGGTTCGAACATTCAGAGGACATACTAACGAGAAGAACTTTGTGGGTCTCACAGTGAACAGCGAGTATCTCGCCTGTGGAAGCGAGACAAACGAAGTATATGTATATCACAAGGTTCACAAATCCGAAACCTCTGCTCTCAACTTTAGCATTTTTCATTCATGATTCACAGATTTTCAACCTGTCGTTGCTCAAGTATTTTAAAATGTGAATGATGCGATGCAGGAAATCACGAGACCCGTGACATCGCACAGATTTGGATCGCCAGACATGGACGATGCAGAGGAAGAGGCAGGTTCCTACTTTATTAGTGCGGTTTGCTGGAAGAGTGATAGTCCCACGATGTTGACTGCGAATAGTCAAGGAACCATCAAAGTTCTGGTACTCGCTGCGTGATTCTAGTAGACATTACAAAAGATCTTATAGCTTCGTGAATCAATAAAAACAAATTTGCCGTCTATGTTCTTTAGTGGGAGTTACATATAGAGAGAGAACAATTTATTAAAAGTAGGGTTCATCATTTGGAAAGCAACTTTGTATTATTATGCTTGCCTTGGAACACTCCTCAAGAAGAATTTGTATCAGTGATGTAGATATGTCTTACGGTTTCTTAGCTTCTACTTTATATAATTAAATGTTAGAATCAAAATGCGGTGATGTGAATCGGTCATGAAAAGTCAAACCTTGGCTTATACAAAAGGTCCGACCCATGCAATAAGTCATTAGTATGTTCATGTAGCAAGATCATTGAAAAAAAAAAATCATTTTATAATGTAAAATTCATGAGAATTGACGAATTTGTGTCATAAGTGAAATTATATACAATTACTTAACACCTCTAAATTAACTCATAACAAAGTGATTGTGTGACACATTTTCATAAATTGGTCGTATCAATACTATAAGAGTAACCCTTTTAAATTTGGATACGCAACTAGGGATGGCATGATGTCTATATAAAATCATGCATGCTTTGTGAAGTTTAAATCACATGGCCAAACATTTTAGTTTTCGTCTTTTGTTTTCGTTCCTAAAAACGTTACATACTTCACTTGGTCATCTTAGTCATAATAATTAGGTTAGGTGGCTTAATAAAAGAATGCTATTTACAGGTTTTTCTAATTCCCTAAGTTACAAGTCATTGACTTTGTAAACAATCTCTTTTGAGTGGAAAGAACGACTTTTTCACAACGAATTGGACACACTAATGTGTTTCTTCCCTTTAAGCAACCATAGCCATCAAATCCTAGTTTTCTTTCTATTAAATAACTACTTTCATACAACATTTTTTGTTAATTGATATTCTACACATATAATTCGATACCTATCCTATTTTTTAAAAAATAACCGCGAATTCGGGTCTAAATCTTAGTCTCTGTATATTCAGATTCAATTTTTAGTCTATTTCTTTTAGAAATTATTTGCTAGCGAAATACATCTCTTCCCAAAAAAAATTATATTAAACTAGTCTTAAAAAAATTACAATTTTTTGTACGTTTTAATTTATAATTGCTTATAATATACATCTTATAAACTCGAAACAACAACTTAAATTTATCGTAGTAATTAATCAGAAAAATCAATAAAGAAATTGGCTAGTCTTATATATGAAAATGAATTGTGGATAAGATTGAATGTGTGTTAATATTTTGAGTTTATATAATTAACTAAATAAAACACAGTACCAAGTCAATGTTCTAAAGAAATGTTACAATATTAGGCTATTAAAGTAACTAGATGGTCACATAATTGGAATTTTCGTTGTTATGATAATATCATATCGTTTCACGTTAGCCACATATATTTTCTTTCAGGTTCACATCGTATTATAAGTTTATAATACGTATAGTATATAATATAGGCGGAGTCACTCAAGCATATATCTATGAAATCTAAATGTGATGTATTCTTTATATTTTTCCGTCACTAAACTTACGTCAAGTATAGATATATTAGTACAACAATTAGTAATAACACTACTAATTATTTTATTCTCACGACGAGTCCTATGAATTTTTAACTTTTATATACCAAGAAACACCGAGATTAATCATAAATGGTAAATGGATGATTGATAAAAAAAGAAAAAAAAAAGTCGGTGTGGATGACTTGGAGCCAACACTTTTACTACGACTTTTGTTTTGTGGTATAATCACAAAATCATACAGTATAATAAAGACAACCAGATACTCTCAAAATCACTAAACTCGGCATTGCTGTTTAGTGATTATCAAAACTATATAAACTGTTCATAGCTAATATAATGTGGATTTTAGTTTGCGTGTTAAAATATTACTTAAATAATCAAATAAATATATTTTAATCATAAATTGCAAAATTAGATGAACGTTGGTTTTCATGTTAAATAGAACTATATTTCCTAATAATGTACAGAAAAAAGCCATAAATACAAACTTTCACTATAAATAGAAATAAATTCGTTATCGATTCACATGGGCGGAGACAAAGAATATATTTAGACACAGAATATATTTTATACGATATGATTTTTAGTCTGTTGTCCTTTAGGTTTGAAGAGAGGTGGGAATGATTGGATCGGCTTCTCATCTCCACTTCTTCCACAGTGTCCAACTTGAGAACCGAAAAATAATTGGAGAGATAGGAATCGTTTCTCATCAAATTCCCACTTACTTATGTTAAGCCACTTAAGTAGTGGAACAATAATTCAAAACTTATAATAATATTCTTTTACCCAAAACTCTTTTCATTTGACCAAATTAGTAATCGAGTTGGTAATTACTAGTTATGTATACATTCTGACATTCACTATCCAAGTTGTTTTCCAATAAGTAGAAAGTTTAAAGTATGCGTAGCTCGACATTAATTAATTAGCTTCTGTTAATTATATGATTAAGGACGGTTCATAAAATAGTATTTAAACTGCTTTTTACAAGTAGTTTGAGTTTTAGCAATCATGTGATGATTCAGATAAATTTATATATTTTAAATTTATATTGAAGCAATCGTTAAACGAAGTTGAAAATGCGTTAATAAAGTATCTGACATATGGTAAGTTTAATGGGTGTAAGAACAATATCCACTATCTACTAATAACATTACTCAAGTGTAACGACATGGTGTTAACAACATTACAACAAATTTTAAGCATGTATATAAGAATATACATGAACTCAATTTTCCTTGATTAAACTAGTCATGGAATCAAGTAAAGAGATCCAATATTGAAGTTTTAATTATCAACAAGACAAGGCAATATAAATTCTAATGATGGTATCAAATATGAGGTGGGATAATATTGAGAGAACGAGAGATAGACCGAGATCAACGGTACAAATGATTACCAAATAAGGATAATTGTTTTTTGACAATTATATCGATCAATCTTTGATTTTACCAATAAATAATGTTAGTTTTCAAAATATTCTTAGCAAGGAATGGTAAAATTAGCCATTAGTTCCCAAACATTTGTTTAGCTCAAGTGTCATTACAAAATTCATTTTTATTTGCTGAGTATTATATCGATGTTATTAGTTTCAGTTCTCGTTCAATTCTGTTTGTTGATAAAACCTTTTATGCTCGTTCAATTCTGTTTCGAAAGAGAAGTATGAACCTATTTTTAATATTGGTTGGAAGTTGGAACAGTCTATAGATCAAAACTCTAAAATTGCTTGGTACGGTTAAAAAAAAATATTCCCAAGATTTGTAAAAAAAAATAGTAACAATGAAACAAAATTAGGGTTTTACTGTACATTCTTAAGTCTTAATACGGAAGCTCTTTACGGTGTGGAGCCCAGCTCAGCTCGGGACCCAAAACCTTTCCTAATCTGAAGCATATTCCATAGAATGTACCTTTTCAATTTCTCCATTAGTTTATTTTAGTATTTTCTTTTCATAAAATCTCGTTACATTTTCAAAAAACAGTTATATAGACATAGACGGAAAAAAAAAAACTAAATTTTTTTTGTCGAACACTTTGCAGCATGTGTATTGGTTCGGAGCTCATGAGAGGCCCGTACAGGCATACAATCTTTTATATGTCTCTTGAGTCCTGACTCTTGTTTTTCACAATATATATTGATGGACTACTAAAAATAGTAGGAGAACATTAGTTGCTTAAATGGTTTGAGGAGTTATGTGAACAACTGAACATAACATTTTTGTTAATCATACATGAAGATAAGTCTTTTTTGAAAATATATCTCAATTAATATATAGAGAATTTGAGAAAGCGTTAGCGTTCCTAATTTCATATATGGAGTATAGCATAGTTTATAACACGGGACTGCTATAGAACATCTATAATAATCCCATTAAATTTTTAGCGATCGATTTACAAATTACAAATCTATAGTAATTGTTCGATCGGTTGATGGAATTACTACAACGAGAAACAACAATTTGATTTTGTTGACTAGTTAAATTCTAATATACATATATATATATATAAAATTATATACCAATATTAGCTTTTTGTCGGTATTTACCAACACAATTAACTATAACAATAGATATTGTAATAAATCACATATCATATAGATATATCTTATTAACACGATATGTAAGATAATTGCTCTAAAATAAAAACTTCTATAGTAGTTTATTTTTGTCACCAATTGAATATTTTTCCTTTTGGGGTGGAAAATATTTGTGGTATCTCAATAAGCTTCTTGTGTATCCCACCCCCCACCATGGCATTCCTACAATTTAATAAAGCCGTATTTTCACTTTCACTCTGAGTCATTTTTATTATATTGTCATTTTCGACAAAATCGAATTTAGATTGTGCATTATATATTCTGACGAAAACAAAGAAAGATTGTTGCATTAATTTAATTTAAAAAAGTTGATTGAAAACGCAAGTCTCGTTCATCTCCTCCAAATGTTCTTTTTCTTTTTTTATGTTCTTTCTCTTCTAAAAGTCCAACAGCGACAACATAGGTTTCTCTCTCTACCATGGCGTGTCTATATAAAGCAAGGTCGTCGATTCATAACGACCATCTCCATTACTTCTCCATAACCTTTCAAGAAACAAAAACAAGATAAGATCTCTTCAGATTCCTACACTCCAACAAATATAAGTTTCATTAGATTCTTTCTTAGCTAGAGAATGAAACTGATTGAGAAGACGATGAGCATGAACCAGTTTAGGACTATGGAGGAGGAGAAGCAAGACGGTGGTGAGCTTTTCCATACCATCGAGGTAGCTAAAGTTGACCGGAACAACGTGTCTCAGCCGCCGCCGGCTGCTACTGCAGCACTGCTAGAAGTTCCCGGTGATGAACTTAACCTAATTCCACCGTTGAACTTTTCGATGGTCGATAATGGTATATTCCGGTCTGGATTCCCGGACTCGGCGAACTTCTCCTTCATCAAGACTCTTGGCCTTCGCTCAATCATGTATAAAGCTACTATGATCAATTGACTCTTATATTGGAAACGTTGGACTTGTTGATTTAGGTTTTTGTGTGTGTTTTTTTTTCCTTCTGACATCAAGTTTTTGTGGTTTGTTTGTGTATGGGAAATGTGTGAAGATCTTTGTGTCCAGAGCCATATCCTGAGAACAACATGCAGTTCCTCAAATCCAATGGAATTAGTCTTTTTCAGTTTGGCATTGAAGGCTCTAAGTCCAAGGTGTGTGCCATTTTGCTAAATTTTTTTGGCCTCTGGTTTATAAAAATCCATTTCTCAATCACTGCCTTGTTCTCTGTAATTCTGATTTTGTGGTTTGAAGTTGTTGTCACAACTTTTTAGGAGGAATTATTAGAATTAAAAGTTCACATCTCTTGGATATCTTGAATTTGCAGTGTCTTCCCGGATTAGAGAACGAGGTTTGGTTGCATATTTGGAGTTCTAAGCATCAGAAAGAGGATTTTTATACAAATGGAAATTCAAAAACTTCGGTATTAATCTGAATACTATTTGGAGTTCTAGTTTTGAATTGCTTAATGTTGCCTAACTGTTCTTTAATTATGCATGTGTATCTCTAGTTTCATGTTTCCTTAGGAGTAGTAATTTGCTTATGCATGTTATGATATAGACTAGTTATCCATATTTTTTATATATGAACCGCCCAAGAAAAGTGTACACCATTCTTTAATGCTTTATTGAAGGATGCTTTTCTTGGCTCTGTCCGTTACCATTGACTCTATGGTCCCACTGTTTGTTTGCTTGCCCTTCCTCAACTAATAGACCACTTGGTCCTCTTACTGTGTATATATAATATTTTAGATAATGGGCTGCGTCAAAAATATTTCTTGCATACAAGTATTGTCAGTGATCCACTACTCAAAAGTTTTACTTTTCTTTGTGTGTATGTTGATACTGTTTTCTTGGTTCATATTAGTTCTGTGTGCACTTTGATGCATGAATGGTATATTATGTATCTTAACTTTTGGTGGTGAAAACTTTGTGGATAGTGACTTGTCGATGTATTAATGGTAAGAGTATTCACATATCAACTGGTAGGTATAGTACATAAATCAAGCTGGAATTAAGTGTGAAAGTGATAGATGGCTAAGTTTAATGTCAGTTACTGATGTGTAAATACCTACCTACCTATTGTTGCTTATGTTTTATTGGCCCTTGTTTGGATAAAATGACTTTTCGTTTCATGGAATAACCAAAAACTAGAGTCGTGAACTAGTTATCTTGATCTCCAAGTGTATAATCTGTAACTTTTTAGATATTAAAGTAGAGATAAGAAGCCAAGCAAACATATTTTACTTTTAGTTGAACAAGTTTGTACAACTTGTGATGGGGCGGCTAGTTTGATTTGATTTAGAACATCTTTATATTCGAAAGAGAAGACTGAAAGTAAATATAATTGTGCTGATTTGCTATTGTGGTAGTGATCATTCTCTCTCTCACACAAACTAAGCCTTGTGTTGTCAATTCTGTTTCATGTATATATGATATGTAGTTTGTTAATTTTTGATTTTAGACTAAACATGAAGTAAAGTGGCTTTTTTTCTTTTCTTATAATAGACTATAAGGGTATTGGATATTCCACATTCATATATTATTTATTGGCTAAGATTCTTTATGTTGGGTGTGACAACTCTCTAGTCTCTAGTCTTCATATGAAATCATTTTCATTATTGGCTGCTTTTGATGGACCCTCTTTGATCTTGTGTTTATTTTTTGTTGTGCTTAACTTTTAAAAATAGGAAGATAGAATATACTCCACAGGTCTTTTACAGTACTCTAGGGAACAGCCAAAACCAATCTAGTTTTCTGATCAATTTCGGTCTCTAAGAATGAATATAGCCGACACATCTCATCATAATTTGGATATATTTTTTGCTGGCTTGTGCGTTACTAAAGACTTACCAAGGCACTGATAGTGTGATCCTCATTTTTGCAGGAGCCATTTGTAGATATCCTAGATCAGAAAATCCGTGAAGCACTCAAAGTCCTTCTCGGTAAAAATCATAGAAGCCCTAAAACAAAGTTAAGAGAAAATCATATGTTTTGGTTATATATACAAGTCTTCTAATCCTGTCTTCTTTGTTAATCCTCAGATGAGAAGAACCATCCACTTTTGATTCATTGCAAACGAGGCAAGGTATATGTAAAATAGTAAATATCAAAAGCTATAAATCTCCTTAAATGATTTTCATTTTCTTTGTATTGACTCAACACAATGGTTTATATATGATCATTGCAGCACAGAACCGGGTGTCTTGTTGGGTGCATGAGGAAACTCCAGAAATGGTGCATAACATCGATACTCGATGAGTATAAGCGATTTGCAGCGGCTAAAGCTAGAGTTTCGGATCAAAGGTTCTTGGAGTCATTCGATGTATCAGGCTTGAAGCACACTCCAATGTCTTTTTCTTGCTCCAATAGGTAAAATAAAAACGAGACAATCAAAGAAGATTTGACCAATCCGTCATTCCCTTTTTTCCATAGTTGAATAACAAAATTAAAGGAGGAGAAAAATCATGAGTTACCTGAGGAATCATCAAATTCTTCTGGTTTTTGTTTTCTTTTTCTGAATCAAATAATAACAATAATAATTGGAAGAAGAAGAATATTGTATATCTTTTTCTTTTGATTCATTTGTAATCTAATAATGTATTAATTTATAAATTAACGCAACAAAATAAAACAACAGTTTAGTTTAATATGAAATTTATTCAACTGCAGGATTAGTATCCTCATCATGATAATAATGTGAAGCAATCACTATACTAAACTGAATAGTAAGACTAACTGGTTTGGTAAACCGATGACACATATACGACCAAACATCTCCTTGATGAGTCACATCCGAGTTAACTCGAGTCCACTCATTCTTCTCAACATTTCCGATAGGCCACTGGCCACATCAGGTTAACGTGAGTCACAATACCAGTCTGTTCAGCTTCTTCTGATCAATCCCGTGATAGTGAATAATTGATCAGAATTAAAAGGGTATTTTTTGGTGTTTAGAAGAAACATCAAAGTCGAGTAACGAGTTCTAATTTTGGTTACCAAATGTCATTGGCAAGTGAAACAAAATTTGGATGTCTATTGTATCAATTGTGCATTGGTGTGTTAATTGTTCACTGGGTTTCCTCATCAACCAACTCACATTGTTATCTAAAGTCGTTTCCATACATAAGTTATAATTACATTCTTTACAAAATCATAAAAATGTTCTCTCTTTTTTTTTGTTATTATATCGAAAACTTACCAATTCTGAAGAGGAAGACCCACTAGAAGATTTGCAAGAAGAGTGGTGAGTGTGTGTTTTCTTTCTTTCTTATATACATCATTTGGCTGAGTTGGGAGTTGGGACAATGTTTCGTGGTGTAAAACCTATCTATCTATACACTAACCTATCATATTCTCTGGCAAGAAAAAGTAATCAAAAGAATTTAAGTTTTGACTTCTATGCAAGGTGCAATTTCCTTCTCGTTTCGTCTCCCTGCGAAAAATGATCAAAAACCAGTATGAGAATCACAAATACACAATACTGATTCCCATAAGAGAAGAACATTGAGAGAAAACTTACTGTACGTTGATTGTTCTTAACAGACTTGCCATGTCTTGAGTCTATAGATTCTGGTCTCGTGGTTCGTCCATGTACTCTCTCCATAAACTCTTGTATGTGATTATATGTACTGCAAACAGAAACCAGATCAATCACAAAAAATATATGTCAGAAATGGTCATATAGAAAACTGTAAAACATGTGTAAGAAAACACTTATACCTAAGCCGATGTCTGTTACAGGCAGCAAAAAATGCTACAAAACCGTTCAATATGCTCCTGACAGCACGAAAAACCTGAAAATATGAAGCAAAACAAACACAATTAGTAATTACTGAAGTTGCAAGGATTCAGATTTTTTTCTCTTGTACTTGGCATTGTTTACTTACATGAGAAAAGAGATCGTTCCAAAGTGTACGCCACATGGAGACTTCATAAGTCTTCACAGCTGCTTGAGAATCTGATGCAAGCTGAAGTATACTGCTCATATACCTCCATAAATCTCCAATAACATCGAATATGTATGAGAAGGAAACAGCTAAACAATTGGCCAATGCAGCAACCACTCTGATCGGTGCATATACCACTTCCCATATGATCCAGAATAGAGGTAGTAAAACAGTATTTGCTGTAGCATCAAAAAGAAGAAAAATATCAGGATTATGATTATATAGAGATGAGAAAAGGAATGCTCAAGCAAACGTTTGATTACTTACTGACGTTCCAAACTAGCGAGATGGGCAAAAGCACCAACTCTACCACATCACCAACAAGATTGCAACCAGACTCCATCACTATCCAAACCACTGAAACCAAGCTTGCCACTGTTTCCGCCAACGAATTCCATAACGGTAGGAGCAATTCAAGAATGTCTAAGAGAGGATTTACCAGAGGCATTATGCAAAAAGAAACAAATGACTGCATAGCACGTGCCATAGTCAGAGCCCACTTGACAGCTTTCTGGAAGTTGTGAAGAAACAACATCGTTCCCAAGTACTTTATTCGGGATACCATGTCCCATGTTTCAACCCAATCGAACAGTGGCCCACATAACCGAGATGCAGTAGCCTTCAGAACAGGGACATTTTTGTACAGGTCATAAAAACCAATCACAACAGTGATGACAGATATCATCACATATAATGCTCTGGCGAAATGGCACATCCAGGGTCGATAAAGATGACAGAAACCGGGATAAGACTGCAGAAACAAGACCCATGAAGGGAGACCAGCTTCAAGTAAAGTAAGCAATCGTATGTCAGCCATTATAACCTCTCGCAACTTGAAAGGGAGATCACGGTCACCACACCTAACAAGAACTAGTACATCCTTATACTGGGTTGCTTCAATGATGTTGTCACAATCAGGTACATGGCTTTCCCAGTGGTCTACCGAGTTATCTTTTCTTCTGGGTGTTTCCTCCATATAGTCAACTTCAACTCCGGTGCTGATTGCCTTAGTTACTCTTCTTCTCTTGTACGGTCCAGTCAGAGGCGGTGTGTGAGGCTCGTTTTCATCATAATTTGCAGCAGAATGATTAACGTTGAAGACACTTCTGGAGCAGCAAGGAGAATCATTTTCAACAGAAAGATTGTCATCGTCATCAGAGAGAGTAGTTTTTGAGAATTCCATTTCAGTGTCATGAAAAACCTCTCCTGCAAGAATTACAATACTGTAAGCTTATTTAAGCTAGAAGTCCACAAAGGTGCAACGTTAAAGCATGCCATAAGATGTATCACCACTATAGCAAAGTTGTTTGTTAAAAGGAATTTCAAAGTTAAATCAGAATAGATATTCTTTATGAAAAACTATAATACCTATAGTTGAGTCGAGATATTCCCTCAAGCAAGACTTTTCAGCTTTTGATCCAGAGAACCACTGAGACATGCTTTTCACAGCTTGATCGATACTCTCAAACTCCCACCTTCGCATCAACTTAGCTTCTATAGCAAGAGATGTGTCTGTCTACATAAAGATATAGATCAAGTAAGAAACAAGAATAACACACAATGTCAGACCAAAAAAAAAGTGGACAGTTGCAAGAAGTACCTGTAGCTCATTTAAGTAGTTGATACCCCTCACATTAGCCCATTCAATCTCAAACACGATGAAACCATACAAGGTCTTGTGCAGTTGCTTTTTCAGATACAAAGAGCTCTGCAGTTTCTTTGCAGGTAATTTCTTATTCGAAAAAGTTGTCGCATCTATCAATGAGAACCACTGCTTAAGCTTCTTCATTTTTTTATCGTCCGGCTGGGGCTGAGAACAAGCCTCTTTAGGCTTCTCTTCCTCCTCCTGCTTCGACTTTTTCTTCTCCCTGTCCTGATTCTGATTTTTCTTCTCCCCTCGAAGTTTCGTGTTTGCAAAAGGGGAGAGTCTGGACTGCAAACAAAGATAGATGTGTCACTTTACCATAATTTTTCACCTACACACCACAGAGAAATGTACTTGAAGCAGCTTTTACAACCTTTGTGACCATTAGTTGCCAAAAATGAGCAGATCTGGTGCCAGGATTCAACCATGGCCGGTTATCCACCAATATGTAAATCTTTTTACTTTTATTTCCCAGGAAAATACTGAGATCAGAAAGATATGATTGCAAGTCTCTGTAACCAACCAAAAAAACAAAGGTTAACCAGAAAAGCAGAGAACAATCAAGCAAATAAAGTGTGACAATGTAGTTAACTCTTAAAAAACACACGAAAGTATCATCAGATTAAGATCTCTGCTAAGAAAAAGTAGCCAACACGAGTGAGACTTTAAAATATCACATACGTAGAAGAAAATTTCAAGAAACTGGACAAGAGAATTGCTAGAACAAATATAATTCACTTCAGAGGGAAATGTTTAAGACATTAACACCAAAAACTGATTACTAGTTCAGATTCAGGAGAGGAACATAAGCCTGGAATCAAGATAATGAAAGAAACACAAATAAGTGATAGCTTTAATTGCAGAACTTAGATAATAAATTGTCAAAACCACAAAAACAGATCTTGTTTTGTCTGGAAAGACAACATAGTTTTCCAATTAAAGGCTCAACAAGCTTGTACTTCATTCAAAAACAGGTCACGTAATTAACTGCAGAATCATTGATCCTGTGAATCATAACTTATAAAAAAAAAAAAAAGCGGCAATGCAGATCAAATAGATAGATAAAATTACCCGATCTGGAGACTCGTCAAGGGGAAAACACATTTAGATTCATCAGCAATCCCCATCTAAATCCCAATTTTGCACTCTAATTTCCAATTAACCTCAAAATCACTGAAAAATCGAAAGACGTAATTCCAGATTATTCGTCATTATCATCATACTCCACAACAAATTCTCAACAGAGATTACAAGAGCTTAGCCTTGAGAGAAAGAGGTCATGAAGCTATTGCCGACGAGTTTTATACAAATTAATGGTAGTTAGTTGGTAAAATGACATAAATAAATTTAGGAACAAATTTGTAAAATTGTGTGATTACTTAATAGAAAAGGAAACTCTAAAACCTAAAGAAAAAGGAAATTCAAATCGTATAGAATCGAATCAACACCGCCCGCCGGCGAACAAAAACAGCCGGAGAAATTTGAAATCACACGGCGAGAAATGGATCAGAGAAAAAATTAAAAGCACCATTAATGTAGCAACAATAACAACCACAAATCAAAACCAGAGGTTTAGGTTTATCACCAGAGAATCAATAAATCCGGAATTTGAAATTTGAGAGATAGAGAGAGAGAGAGAATTTGGGTTTACTTGGAATGGAAGAAGAGAAGAATATTTCCAAAGAAGACGTCTCAGGGAAAGAGAAGGGTAAAATGGTAAATTTGAAAGCCGAAGAAGACGGAGGAATGAGATTGCGTAGTTGTGATGGCGCCAGGGTCTCGTCGGTTTTTAATCTTCACCGGAGCACGTTGAAGAGAAGCTCTGCTTATGGATTGGAAGATATATAAACGCGTGGGATAAGGTCCTTCTTTGGCAGGCGCGTGTAGTTTCCTATTTTCTTCAAATTACATAATGGTCCTTTGAGACTTGATGTCTTCTGAAAAGCCGCAAACTAATAATGCATCTTTATTCAATGAGCACTAAAATGGTATTTTCTCGCATCATGAAAAATTGATATTATCTGTAACATATTTGCATGATTGTCAAATATTTTTGAGACTGTTAGATTTAGATTTTGTTGTTTAGATTAGAATATGTTTTGTAGATTCGATTCTTTTGTATAATTTGTCAAATGTCTTACAGAAAATGAACAAGAAATAATGAATTGTAAACAACAAAATAAAAATAAAAATCAAAAATGAAGCAATAAATCAAGAATTTAAGACATGAAAATAGGTGTCGAGAGTGGGAAATGGACGCATGGACAATGAATTGACATTTGACATTAAAGTTATGCTTTGAAAAGTGTATCATCGACATTTAAAGTTGCGAGAAATACGAATATTCATCGCCTGCGTCGGTACATTAATCGCTTGCACATATTTATTCGTTTCATTTAATTGCACGCATCCGAAATTTAATATATACTTGAAATGTGAGAAATTAAATAATCTCAATTTGTGTGTCTGGAAAATGTGTAATAATGAGTATAATCGCTAAACCGAATAAACCAGAGGTTGGTCTGATATTTTGGTTATATGAAAGAGTCAATTTAAAAGGACACGCGTTCGGGCGCGTAAGGATAAGGAGTGGGCCAGGAACAAATCAAAATTTGGACGTATGTGATCGATTCTGTTTCGAATACAAAAACCACGGAAATATATAGATAGAGCTCGTGGGTGGGTCCTTAACGCCGCTTTATTAATTTTAGCTACGTAATTATTGAGTAACCAACGCAAGTGATGTCTCTCAGTTAATCTATATAAACCTATATATGATGCATTATTGCAATTTCACGTTACATGCATTATATCAATACTCTAACAACAAAAGTGTGTTCCATTTTAATATGAATATTGAGATCGATCATCCAGATTCAACTACTTATTTGATTTCATGTAATAATTTTCCATCAGATAACTTTGAATAGTTGAATATAATAGTCTTTCATGTACTGTATATCATTTAGAAATGTTGGCCATGGATTGGCAGTGAACCTATGCAATCTAATCTGATATGAATTTTATATATAAGTGGTATTTTTTTTATTGCAAACACTTTTGTGGTTCGTTTTATAGTTTTAAATAGTGATGAGTTTTACAGTTTAAATATCATGTAAATGATATATGAGGTTTTATTGTCCAATTTACACAAACTACTTTTAAGACCAGACCGGGCTATGTAACTAGGTGGCTAAAATATGATTAGGTGCCACCGGTTCTCAATTAAAGTTGTCTTAAATTCATGGTCTACTCTCTACAGTCTACATACTACAATATTTAGACCATACGAGTTATTTAGTGGAACGATTGTGCCTATGAATGCTAATCCTTTTTTTATAGACCCCTCTTTAGATTTCTCGACTAAAACAATTCCCACATCTATGAAATATTTTAATTTTGCGGTAGTTTTGCCGCGGTCTGCCGCAGCCGCAAGCGGCGAACAAACGAACAGACTAAAATATGATAGTCACATGGACCATGAAAACCAGTGTTAACAAAATATACACTGTTTTAAGTTTCACTCAAAGACTATCAAATAGAAATAAGTAAATCCATAAAGAACACTAATGCTGATGAAACAAAACACGATCGATATTAAAAAGCTCAAGCAAAGACAAAAGCAACTGTTTAAACGCTACTCTTTTTTACAGAAGGAGGCCAAGATAGTCTCCGGTTCCCATTGTTATTACCATCTTCTTCTTCTTCTTCTTCTTCTTCTTCTTCATTTTGATCATTGTTTTGTCTCCTTGTTTTATGAACAGCTAAATCGTCGAAGCTTGACTCTATCCTCCCTTGAGGTGGAGTCACACAATCTGAGTCTCTATGTGTCATTTCGTTACCTCCTGGTGTTGTTGGTAAAGAAACTGCAGAGTTACCAACTCGAAGCTCTTGAAGAGTCGCGAATGATTCTCTCATCGCAGACATGGCCTCAAAGAATCTCGTGCATGACGCTAGTGCCACAGGTATTGGACGCAGCATTTCCTATAATTTTGTTGGGGAAAAAAAGAGTAGAGAGATTGAGATTATAGCATGTAAAACCGAAATCAACAACTGTTATGCAACACATTACGTAAAAGTAGCAATCTCCTTCTCTCTTGATGCAAAGAGTTTAAACACATAGAAATCTAATTCAAGGACCTGATGACACAACTGATCCTTCTGCAATGTATTCTATACAGTTAACGCATGGCGTAGTGTAATACAGTGCTTTCCTCTTACACTATGAACAATGTATTAGATTCCAACTGAAATGAGTAATCCAATGTATGCAACTAAACATGTGGAGTTATGTCTGAAAGTCAAAGATGTAAATGGAAAAAAAATCAAGATGCATGTAAAAGAGAGTAAAATCGTACCCCCCAGACTGAAGGAGGTTCTTTAAAGTTTTGGCTCCACTGAAAATCAGACACGGATGCTGTTAAGGCGCCATAATCACTGGCGGCTTTCATTAGCAACTCTGAGAATTGTTTCTGAAAAACAAAGCAGAACAAAGCCATTAAACATAGCATCTTCGTTTTCCAGTTGTGCAACTTCAGATACTAAATAAGGTCCTCAAAGTTGCAAATAGTATAAAATGGCATGAATCACCTGATATTCTGCTTCAACTGGAATGCAATCTAGCGAATAAGGTTGTTGGAGACGAGCAATGATGCGATCCTGTTATATAAACAGACAAATGATGTAATAAACTTCAACTAGAGGGTCACAAATTGACTAAAAGATAAGGCAGTCTTAAGACGTACTCAGAAGCTAATGTTTCGAAAACATCTTAAGGAATTTTCTCAATTTTCAGAACGATAGTGAATAAGAGGGATATCGCTTAAAGACAGAAAAGAGAGATAAATGAACTCGAAAGATACATAAACCTTAGTCCAGAAAAAAAAGAGAGAGAAGATTTTAGAGGTAAGTAGAAAGGAAAAATGATCCTACCTTGTTTTGTATAACATCTTTCAATATTTGAGTAATCCTTGACAAAGTCTCGATTTTCTTTTGCATTTCACCAACATGAGTCAAATGCGCCACATTTTTATCATCCTGAAATTCGCCAACAAAAGAAGTTATATACAAAGCATCTAACAAAAGTTGTTACATGAGATATACCAATAAGTTATCATAAGGCTTCAGGCAATGCAAATACTATGATCCATATCTTATTTCAATTTGAAAAAGAAACCAAAACCATGAGAAAGATACCTTCCTCCCTTGAAGCTCGACCTGCAAGTCTGCAATTTTCCTTTGAACAACAGATAACTCTCTCAATACCCTTATCAAATCATCACCTCTTTCCCCATTCGAAGACGCAAAGCTTTGTAATTCTTCCTACATCGGAAAATGATTGAGCCAATTGAAGAGATAACTAACCATAAATATTCTCTACTTGATGAAAAATTCAGATTCAGTATATAAAAGCCAAGAGATCAAAGATCTAATCAAAACATATGGTCCAGAGATTCGCAAAACTAACAAGCAGCTAAAATTCCTCATTCCTCAGAAACATAATCTCCTTCAAATTATAGATCTCTCATACGCATTGTTCTGCAAAGTCAATCTAATAGCATACAACCCAAAGCATATGCTATACTCAAGCTAATGGAACTAACCGGAGACGCAATTCCGATTCGGATGAGATTAAAGTGAACAAGAGAAGTTACCTGCGACGGAGGAGGAGCGACGGCGAAACCGAGATCGGAGGCGATAGAGAGAGCATCAGATAATCCACCGATGCGTCTGATCGGCTTCTTCCCAACCCACGTCGTGTCGCCTCCCATCGACATCTTTCGACGAGCTTTCCGGAGATTAATTCGACGGTGGCGGATCCAGATTGTTATATATAAAACCAAATTCAAAAATATTCAAAAACTTTTCGTCATGCCATTAAACTCTTTTCTTTTTTTCCTACTTCAGTAATTTATACTTTACTTTTGTATATGTAAAATTGTAAGTCATCCAACAACTTCACAAAAATACATCTGAAGAAGAACCGAAGACCAAAATGGGCTTAGCCCAGAAATATGCTGAAGATAGCCCAACATGCTATTACGGACGGTCGAGAAATATGGACACTGAGATCTGCTACGTGACGGAACGAAAGCAACCCGACAAAAACCAACCAATGTAATAGAAACTAGTGGTTTGTATTAGTATTGTTGATATGCCATTATGAAAAAATGTTGTTGAATAACGAGAATTTAAATATATTTGTATTTAGAAATTATAACATCAATATATGGTAACCTTGATATGGATAAAAAAAAAAAAAAAAAAA
>Ga0041059_1000436_pt1 | contig 31210 bp, 24 predicted proteins | sample AraColnosormetaG_FD_56232 | JGI IMG/M metagenome (GOLD analysis project Ga0041059, IMG submission 56232) | Arabidopsis roots microbial communities from North Carolina, USA - Col MF nosort | ecosystem: Host-associated > Plants > Roots > Unclassified | place: USA: North Carolina | collected...
ATATATATATATATATATATATATTACATATGAAAATAAATTTAGGAAAAGATAGTCTAATATAAAGAAAACAATCTAAATAATAAATTTTATGATTACAAATTTAGAAATATTTATTATGAAAGAAAAAATGGAAGATTTAAGAATTTCTTTAGTAGTTTTAAGAAGTTAGATAGGATAAGCATCTATATATGGTTTATATGCAATATTATAGAATGCTCTTAGAAAAATGAAAAGTAATTATAAATGGAAATGACAGTGTAACAACCCCTGTCACTACAGTCTACAAATAGAACAAATCTTCCTCACTTTTATATCCATATTCACATTTAGACAATGCTTACGTATGTCCTTACATCTCTTTAATAAACAATCCTTTAAAGGAATATAATCCGGTGCCTTAAATATATACATAATCAAATATTAAATTTAAGAAAAAATTGAATGGAAAAAATAAATTGAATGGAATATATGTACATTACCAATTTTTGTTAAAGAAAAATATGCACATTAAAATAGGTGGTTGTCTCCATACATTTAAACAGATAAGAGTTGTGTTTAGTTGCAGATTTTTTTTTCAAGTTCAATACTAAGATTTGATTTCAAAGAACAATTCACATGATACTTTTTTCTTTTGTCAACGAGAAAGATAAGATGGGAAGTGCAAAAGAAAACAATTGGGGGATCCGTAGAATCTTTAGATCATTGGTGAGAAAGATACATCCTAAGGAGCCAAAAGATCATGAAAGCACAACCGAAAATAGAGGTAATTTTTTTTCCCCGGTATTTGCAGTTTGATAAAACAAAAATATCCTGATAAAAGCTATGTATTCAATTTATTATAAAATATCAAAAACTGAAATATTGGGATAGTTTTTCCCTGATATTGAATTACCTGTTTCTTATGTAACTGTAGATGTGATGAACAAAAAAAAAATCTTACAAGATTATAAAATTTGACTTTAAAAGATATGAAAGTATAAAATGGTTACTTAAGAAGAATTTTAGATAAAAATATAAGAAACAAGAAAAATATATATATAGAAAAACACTTAGCCAAACTTTTGTTTTTACATACATTAATCTTACGACATGCTCGACCCAAGTGGGATGAGCAAAAGTGCACTGGTCCAAAGATTTATGTTTACTGACAATAAATTAAACAAGAAAAAAGATCATAACTTTCAGGGTCAAAACTGAAATGATCTAAAAAATGACCAAAAGAACGAGTGGGTCTAGTAATTAAGTTTATGTATTATAGAAAGATTTATATATTCCAGTTTTTTTTACCCATGGGACCAAAACGATGCTGCTCATATGCCTAATATATATGGATCATGGATGACTTATGATATATTGTTTTATTCTTAACAGAATTGGCGATGATTGACGGTTCAACCTGTATTTTTTCAAAACATTACGGTAATTTCGCCGCCCTTAATCTTTAATAAGAGTTAAACATATTTAAAATATAATTTATTGAGATAAAAATTTAATCAATAGATTTATCGAATTAATGATTTATATTTTAGGGCTTAAGATGTCATAGTTAGGGTTTCGTTTTTATGTGAATTTTAGTTCGTAAGTACAAAATTAGACCAAGACAAGTGACTTCTCGATTTGTGCTACTATCGTTGATGTGTCATGAATTCAAGTCTGCATACTGAATGTCGTTGAAAAAAGAAAGTTTCAGAAATCAAGACGAGACTGCATTGGTTAGAGGGTGTAAAAATATATGTAACATACAAGTATTATAGAAGATTTCCCAAGAATGAAATTATCTTTGTAGATGATAACGATCATCTTTCTACTCATAAATTTTTGATCTGAAACCTTGTTTCTCCAGTTTCAGTCTACTTATTTTAAGATAAAGTAAGGAGGAAAAGTATATCCATCACTAAATCTTTGTTTTTTTCCTTACATATTACATAAATAGAGGTTCTTAGGTTCTTTTATCCTATAAGGATAGTCCGCTTTGTGATCAAATAGAAGATTAAGACAACTTATATAAGATATAGTTATAAGATAATGGAGCTGTGTAGAGGTGTGTAGCCTTGCAGTGACCACAACTTTATAAGATAAAACACAATTGAAGATGAGGTGGTTCCTTGTTTCCTTTTCCAAACCACATATCAAACATGTGTGTACAGCCAAAAGTCTCCATTTGAAAAGCATATCTTGAGTAGAAATTTGACTCTGGCCTTATGCTAAACCAAATTTCTCCAATATGTACATCTCTAGTATTGACTATTTCACATAGTGAATGCTCTATTGTAGAATATAATATGAAATATATATTCACCAAATAACTATTACGGTATTACCATAATACATCAAAACTGTATATATATACCCTAACTGTCATATAACTTCGGCCAAATATATGACAGTTAGGTCATATCGGTTATAACATCTTGCCACAATTAGGTCAATCATCGAAACACTAATATCTTATGGTAATACGAATAAAACAACATGCCTCTTATACCAAATGATACAACTACAAAGTTGATAACATACTATATATGTTGTTTACTGACCTCTAGTACTCTGTAGTATTGAGTGACAGCTGGTACGAGTCCATTATTAAAATTGGTTCAGATTTAGAGGATTTATGAGTCTTGGCTTAGAACCTTCTAATTAACATAAACAAAACAGTTTTTAATGTACATAATCGTTAACGTAATACTAAATCAGAATAGGATCCAGTTTTTGAAAAATCTTGTTATGTAGTATACAACATAATAATTTGCCAAACAGTTTTTGATTTATACTCTAATATATCAACTTTTGATGTGGGACAATTTATACTTTTATACATTACCCTTCCCCCATCCTAACGTTGATGATTGAAAATCTGAAAGGTGAAGTTTGTAGGACTAGACATCTATAGATGATACCACAATCGAAATATTAGACATGCTCGTTAATTCAAAAGTAGAAAAGTGTAATATACTTTTATATTACTTGGAAATTTTCTCGACTTTTGATGTGAGATAATTTCTACTTTAATATTTTTCTATAGTTATCACATCAATGAACAAATTTTTTTTTGAATTCATGTACAGAATGACTCGGCTTCCAATTTACTTAGATTTTATTTTTTCCAATACTTAATATATATGGTAATAATAATGTGTTTACTTACTTAATATATTTCAGGGAAAAGTGATGTCTTAATGGGAATTTTCAACAAATTAGTGTTGGATGAGCCGAGGCCTGCCCACCTCTTTAAGTTGTGGGAGATGTTTGATGTTCATTTTTGTGCTTCACAAGATGACCACAACCCCAACATGACTGAGACTGAGGCTGAACTCGAAATCGTAGTTAAAACCATGACTCAACTCGAATCTGAAGCCAAGATCTTGCCTGAAACTAAGACTAAACGTCGCCGTTTTCAATGGATATGTTGTTTCAACCCATAAATTTGTATATCGAACTATTGGCGTTTTGGATTATTTTTATAATAATTGTGTTACTGAAGAAACAATGGTGAAATGGCTTAGAAAAGACTTTTGTAAAAGGTACTTTTGATTTCTATTCTACTTATATCTAAAAAGTCATTTTTGTGATCTCTTAACTATTATTTCTTTCTTCTCTTTCATCTTGATTTAAAACCAACAAGTTTTGGGTTTAGATCCAAATATAATCTCTTTTTTGAGCATCCATAATCACAATTTATTTCGTTCACTGTTATATTTGTTCCATCATTTTCTTTATTTACCACTTACTCTCTAGAAAAATGGTGGTGTATGAATGTCGTTGAAGTTTGGTAACATGTTCTTCTCTCCTTTTAACCAAAAACAACTGAATAATACTACAGCACAGAAAATAAGTAAGGTCCAAATCAATTCTCGTATTACTTCTTCAACCAAAAAAGAATGAATAATCAAATTACATTACATTACTAGCCCAAACTTCAAACCATTTTTATCTACAAATTACCTGAATCAAAGAATAAACAATGAAAATATAAATGTGGTATTTGTATATCGGTCCCTTCTTCTTTATTCTCTTTCACATAAACCCCAAAACTTTCCTTTACTCCTCATTTGACCCTAAATCTTTACCTCCTTCACCACCAGATCCAAACGGCGTCGTCTCCGTCTCCACTTCAGTCTCCGGCCTAATCTCCTCCAACTGCTCCACCACCTGATTAGCTTCTGGCCTCGCCGCCGGCGACGGATCAACACAATGTAAAGCCAATTTCAAAGTATTCAAAAGCTCATCACCAACGCTTTGTGTCTCTCTCATCAGCTCCAAATCAAAAACTTCATTAGTCCACTCTTCTTTCACAATCGAAGCTACCCATTGTGGCAAATCCATCCCATTCGTCGGCTCTCCTGGAGATTTCCCAGTCAAAAGCTCCAATATGATGATTCCTAAGCTGTAGACATCGGTCTTAGCGCTTGCATTTTTGATTTTCGAAAACTCCGGTGCTCTGTATCCTAATGTTCCTGCGGTTGCGATTACGTTTGTTGCTGCGGCGGCGGTCATGAGTCTTGAGAGACCGTAATCGGCGATGTGTGCGTTGGTTTGTTCGTCGAGGAGAATGTTGCTTGCTGTGAGATTCTCATGGATCATGTTCTCGTTGCTGTGAAGGTGAGCTAAACCACGACTGATTCCTTTTGCTATCTTCATTCTTGTTTCCCACGGAATTAGGGTTTCTGGTCCTCGAGCTGTTAAATTCAAAATGTCAGAGATCAATAAAAATGTCAACTTTATCAAATCCAAAGTTAGAGTTTTGCTTTGATTTTACTTACCGTGAAGAAATGCAGAGAGGCTTCCTTTAGACATGTAATCAAAGACGAGAAGCTTCTCTCCTTTAGGTCCTAAGTAGTAAGCTCTTAGTGCAAGAAGATTCTGATGACGAATCTTGCCTAAAGCTGTGACTTCTCCTTCGAATTCTTTGACTCCTTTTGTTGTTTTCTCTCTCAGACGCTTCACAGCGACTTCATTGCCGTCTTCTAATGTGGCCTTGTATGCTGTGCCATATGTACTTTTCCCCATGATCTCAGCTGTGGCACAGAGCAGATCATCGGCGGTGAACACGAACGGACCATCGAAATGGACTAGCTTGCCTCCCATTTCACCTCCTGCTGATGCTGTTCCTGCGACACCTGCTGATACTGTCTTCTCTGAGGTCTTGTCCTTTCCATCTTTTTGTTTCAAGGCGGCGCGTTTCTTGATCAGGCAGCAGAGGAGTATGCAGCATAGTAGAAGGAGGATGGCTAGAAGAGCTCCGATGGCGATTAGGATTACGTCTTTCACTGAGAGTTTTCTGTGGTGGTGTTTTCTTGGTTCTTGTGATGAGGTAGGTGAAAGGGTGAGGGGATGGTGGTGATCAGGAGCAGGGCATGGATTTGAGGAGCTGTAGCCACAAAGCTGGATGTTGCCCAAGAAAGAGCTTGAGTTGAACTTCTTGGAGAGGACAGGTGGAACAGGACCAGAGAGGGTGTTGTAGGAGACGTTGAATGAAGAAAGCTTCGCCAGGTGGACTAGTGAGAGCGGGATTGGACCTGTGAAGTTGTTTTCTGACAGATCAAGCTTTTTGATTCCAGATATGTTCCCTATTGTTTCTGGGATTGGCCCATTGATCTTGTTTCTCTTCAGGTTAAGCTCTGTCAGGTTGTGAAGTCTATCAATGGCATCTGGGATTGGGCCTTTGAGGTGGTTGCTTTCGAGATTTAGTGAAACTAGAGATGAAAGGTTGGAGAAACTGTCTGGGATGGTTCCGTTGATTGAATTGTAAGAGAAATCCAGGCTCTGGAGGTGTGGAAGACCTCCACATTCTCTGGGAATAGAACCTGAGAGCTGGTTATGGCTTATAGAAACCTCTTCCAACAGACTATGCTTGCAGAGAGACACTGGAACAGCTCCAGAGAAGCGATTGTGGTCAAGATTCAGCGTTTTGAGAGGGTGGGAGCCATTGACGAAAAAGTCAGGTATCGAACCAGATAGGTTGTTATGCTGAAGATCAAGAAAAGTGAGGGTATATGATCTGGCTACACTAACCGGAAGGGGACCGGAAAGTGAATTGAAGCTGAGATTGAGCCTATAGAGCCTCGTGGATTCAGTAAGGCTAGGCGGGATGGCTCCAGTTAGCTGGTTACTGCTGAGATCAAGATTCTGGAGAAGAGGGCAGTTACCCAGTGAGACTGGGATGGAACCCGAGAGACGATTGTTGAAGAGATAGACTCCACGGAGGCTCTTGAGGTAGCCAAGGGAACGAGGAACCGAACCGGCGATAACATTGTTGTGGAGGCTAAGTTTTCTGAGACTTCCAAGCTGTCCAATCTTCTCAGAGATAGTACCGCCAAGTCCCTTCCAAGGGAGCTGAATGGCGACCACTTGACCTCGGAGGCATTTGATTCCAGCCCAGCCGGAGCAAACTTGAGAGGAGGCAGAGTTGTTCCAGCTTTTGAGAACTCCGGTGAAGTCAATGAGTTCGTGTTTGATAGCTTGGAGTGCCTGATAGTTCGCCTGAGTCACCACGATTCCATCCCAAGAGTGACCACCACCTCCACCACCTGCAACAGCTTGAGCAGAGAAGAGTAAGAAACACAAGAGTAGACTCGCGCAGAAATGGAAACTAATTTCATAAATGCGAAATGGGTTTTTGTAAAGATGATTCATTTCAAAAGAATCAAAGAATAAAGAAGAAAGAAAATAGAAAACGAAGAAGAAAGATGAGAAGAGCAGGGGAGCTTGAGTTCTTGGTTTGTTCTCCTTCCTCTGTTTTTGGAGAGAGTGAGACAGAGAAAAGTTTGATTTTTAGTGAGAGAGGTAATGGAAATAAGTGAGTGAGTGAGTGTTGTAGCAAAAGACTAATTATGGTTGGAGTGAGGAGGAAGAAGACAAAGACAAGAGTTTAGTTTATGTTTATTGTAAGGGTAACGGCTAGTTTTTACTTCTTGGTCCTGCGCCAAAAAAACGGTAAGCGAGAGAAACATGACCAAGACCAACGGCTATAAAGTTATTTCGACCGTTTTTAATCATTCATTATTACTAAAAATGTCTCGAGACTCGTTGGGGCATCAAAATAATTATTTCAATGGAATTCACTAATCTTTATATGACTTGGTCAAATCTTGACACTTTTGGCCACGTCAGTCCTAGTACCAATCGTGCGGCACACTAGATATATTCGTGGTAATAATATGTAATTTTTTTTGAGAAATCCTTCAAACGTGTGGCAAACTACACTAATATCATTCATATAAAATGTAACAAACCTCAAATAGAATACAGTGATATCATAGTAGAGGTACAATTGTTGTAGCGATCATTATTTACACAAAGGCAAAGGGACATTTTGGAGGATGTGTTTGAATCCATACATATAGACACTACACAAAGTCTGCAACCATTCTCATGGAGCAGCTCGTGTTCCTACTTGTATAACCCATAAGGAATTAAAATCCTGTTATAGCAACGTTTTGAACATTCAAGAATCAGCCAACTCCGGCTGCCTTAGAACCGATTTCTCAGGGGGGCATGCGCGCAAGAGTGTGCAGACGTCGTTTTTCACTAGGAATTCCTCTGCATTTACGAGTATCAGAGGTCCATATTCAAACACCAACGTCTTGCACTGTAATAACACAAGACACAACACCATAATATCAGAAAAGCGTACGCTAACTGCTATGTGATCATGCAGATGCGTTGCAAAAGTTCGAGAAGAACACCAACAGAGAAAGCAGAATGAAATGGTTAATTTGTAAACACGTGAAGGCAATGTTATGGATTTGAGTTGATCATTTTAACCTTCTTCTCGTAGTTCTTGAGCGATTTGCATCCCTTGATAAGCAGTTCAACGATATCCAGCTAGATAATCAAGAGAAAACAAAGTCAGTATATAAAACTCATCATCAATATAAGATAGAAAGAAAGTCTTCACGAGGATTGTTTACAAAGATCCCTGATAGTTAAACACTTTTATCAGTTGGCGTAATCGTTGAACATAATAACAACGCAAACACAACTACACGAGGGCATATCAGTTTGGACTGTGATTGTGGGTACTCTTATGACTTAATTAGGTGCTATGAGTCTATGAGACTGAATGCATAAATGACAAATACACTGACAGAAGAGAGATAAAGTCATGATCTTGTAGTTATCACTAACCTGTGTGTCAGGATCTTGTAGTTTGATGAGAATCTCTGAAACAGTCCTGTGGCATACACCGCAACTGTCCTGACGAGCTTCTTCGACAAGAGCTACAACTTTGCCACAAAGATTCATCCTCTTGCAGAAATAATGAGGTTGAAACGACTCTAGTTGTAAGAAGAAAAGAGGAACATAGTAATCCACCAAACTTATGCACTGCATCAATTCAAAAACATACTATTTATTCAGCACATTTGATATATTAACAAAACAAACAGTCTAAAGCAAAAATATAGAGAGTGTAAGGTTCAGCATCAGCAAAATGAGAGAACCTGCTGCGAATATCCGCGCAATTGGGAACACCGATCATGAAGATCTTCGATGATCTCCGCTTGTGTGACATTTTTCTCAAGGTAGCTGAGAGCATCAGTAACATATTCCTCACACAGAGTGCAAACGTCTTCCTTGTTGGAAACTTTCTCTACACGGACAAAAGTAAAGCTGAAAAGTCTTAAAACTTCTACTCAAATAAGATTATCTGAGTCTGAGCCATTCTTTTAGTTTTGGGGGAACTTGTGTGTTGAAATATAAAACTACCTCATCATCTCCAGCCATAAGAACAAACTATTTCATCAAAAGTATCAAACTTTACCCCTAAAGAGCAAGCCTCTAGAATCAACCATGAATTCTAAATTTTGTCTAATATCTTACCTGAGATGGTGGAGTCAACGAAAGATCTAGCGTCAGAGACCAAGATCAAACCCAACAAGAGAAGCACAAAGGTTCCAGCTTTAAGACCCATGATTCCTGATAAAGAAAAAAAGATCAGAAGATTCAAGCAAGAGTCTTTACAAGAGATATATCGAGTTATCAAAAGATTCAACCGAAATTGTAGAGAAAGATTTTACCTTTTCGAGCAAATGATTGGTAGAATCTGGTGTCTGTGGGAGAAGAACAATTTATCGAGAATCAATGAGTAAGCAGATCCGTGGAATGAGTCGATTGCGTATGAATGTCGAAAGGTCAAATGAGGTATTTTAACACTACAAGCTATTATCCAACCACGTCATCTCATACATGTGGCTATTATCTTCGAATATGCAATTAGTTTGGACTTTGGAATAAGCATAAAGATATAACAAATCACATCTCATTTCAATATTTAGCATACACCAATAAACACATCGAAAACAAATAGATAACACACAAACAACAAGTCCTAATGTAAAGATTAGACCATTTCAATCACTCTTTTAACAACTTAAGTTCAAAGCTATCTTCTTCTTCTTATTCTTCTTCTTACTCTCTTTATTTAACATCACAGACAAGTTTGCGAATCCGAACCGCTTCCTCTTCCCATTGAACCTTTTTTCCTTCTCTCTATCTCCAAAGTTAGTCTTTCCAAGAATCTGACCCAACGAAACTCTCCCATTCATCATCATCGCTGACTCATCAGCAAGAAGTAGTTTCCTACTAAGTATCTGCCCAATAGACATTGTTGGTTTCAAGACAGCAACTGAGGATGATGTCCCATCACCATTCATCATCATATTCAGACCTTTTACATCCATCATATAAGGAGGGTTCTTGAACTTAGCCGAACATGATGATCTCCTCCTCTGTTCTGTCCACCACCAATTTCCTTCTTCTGCTTCCATTTTGGCCAAACCTTCTTCAAGTGTCCTCCTACTGCTTCTGATTTCTCTTGCTGTTTCATCAATCGTCTCAAGAATCTCCTCCTGCATAGTCTCCTCACCATTTCCTCCTCTTCTTCTCCTTCTTCCTCTTCTTGTAACCGCCTTGATTTCAGCGATTGCAACTGCTTCAGCCGCTCTAGCAGCTTCCTTCATCTTTCTAGCAGCGATCAAACGCATCTCAGCAGCTTCAATCTTGTTTCTCGTTTGTTCAATCTCAGCCACAGCTTTATTAACCGCATACCGAACATTCTCTCCTGTTCTACTAAATTCCTTAGCTTCATAACTTAGTCTCTGAATCTCCATGGACATTTCAGCTGCATTCTCAGAGTTTAGTCTCTCTCGTGTCTTCTCAAGTGCAGCTCTTTCCTCTTCCAATCTCTTGTTTAGTAACCCAACAGACACGCGAATAGCAGCCAAATCTTTTGTCGTCTTGCACAGATTCATCTTTGCTTGGTTCAATTCCTTGAAAACATTCATGTCACAATTTTCTTTATCCTCCTTGTTCTGTATCTTTGATTTGAGCTCTTCAACAATGGCTTTGGTCGACTCAAGTGACTTCAACACCTTCAAAGTTTCTCCTTCTTTCTCAATCAGTTCCTTCTCTAACTCACTCGCTTTCAAAACCATACCAACTTCGTTCTGCAACCAAAGATTCGAAATTTCGCATCATAATCACAAGAAACAACTAAAGACAAGATCTATCTAGAAATTGATGAATCTAAAAACCCATTTCAACTAAAACCCCAAAAGCAAAGAAATGGACAAAAATCAGTGAGAAAGACAGAGACTTTGAGGGAGAAGGAGAGAAATAAGACCTGAGAAGCTTCGGAGATGTTAAGGGAAGAAGGTTTCCAGAAACCAAATCCACCAAAGCGAGTGGCGGCTTCTCTCACGGACTCGAAAGGCGCAGAAGTGTCGATTTCCCCGACGAGGGAGGGTTCTAGGGTTTCGGCCATCAAAAGACAAGAACTTGGGAAGAAGATAGAGTAAGAGAGACAGAGTGATCAAAACTGTTGTTGTTTTCTTCGAGATTGTGTGTGAACGAAGACTTTATATTATCGCAACGGTCTTTTTCTCATGTAGGGAATAATTAAAGTTGCATAAAGCTACAAGTGTCCGTTGCCTTCTCAGTTACTAGTTTTGTCTTTATTTATAGTTTAAGCACTTTTTATAAAATCTAATTTTGTTATCTTATAAGAGGGAGGTGAATATCTTATCATTATAGCAAGTGAGATTAATTGATTCAAGTAAATTCAAAGTATTTGTGAAAGAATCTTTGGACCGTTGGATTCAATAAAAAAGTGTGAACTTGTAGTCGTTTTCTCAATTGTCTTCTAATCTAGAAATAGAAATGTGATTAGAAATATAACTTTATTTGGAGAAAAGTGAAAGAGTATTTGGACCGTTGGATTATAGAGGGAGTTGTGCCGGAGTTAGCTGCGTCAATGATGGAGTTTGTGGTGGGGATCACTAACGGTCATAAAGAAGGGCCACATAGTGAAAGTCTCAGTTTTTAAAATGACACTATTTCAACTAACCGTTGGACGTGCCTTGGTCTGCTTTGCGAATTGCGACTAGTGCGTACAATTCTACACTGGTATTCATACCATAAATCCATGAGCCCTAAATTCTATATATCCCATACCTAACCTAACAGTAGAAATGTGGAAAAACAGTGTTTTTTTTTCTTCTTCTGTTTTACATGAAATAATTGAGTTTTGACATATATGTTAGATGAATAGTGAAATATGATTGAATAGCAAAAATATTTTAGCTAAACAAAGGTTAGTAGAAAAATCATAAAACTCTAAGAAATTGGTTTCTTATCCCCAACGAATCAACTATATTGATATCATAAAAAAACTTGGTTATAAATGGAATAATTATAAGAAAAAATAATTGTAAGAGTGATATACCATGCATTACCTTCAAAATCCTCAGAAACATTAATCAATAAATTTTCTTTAGGCTTTTACAATGTTCGATGTAAAGCAACGGTTTTCGCTATAAACGGTATCAATGTTTACATGTATTCTTGTAAGACACAAGTTAATCTGAAATATCCAAAAACAGAACTATCAAGAATCGGTATTAGCCGGCTGCTGCGATAGCGGTGGAGGTGGCGGTGGCGGTGGCGGCAGTAACAAGCTTTTCCGTCGCTTCCGAATGAAATAAAAAGCAAATCCAGAAATAAGCAACAAAATCACAAAACCATCAATACCTCCAACTAATCCCACCACCCATTTTCTCACATTAGATTTCTCATCACTCAATCTCACTCCTTTAGGAATCTTCACCATATAACTCAATCCACTAACTCTCTCAATCTGTTTAACACCCATCACTATCCCATACATGACACAACTCTCTTCAGAAACAGAGTAACTCGCAGCTCCACACTCACAATCTTTCTTACACAACTCTTCACATCTTTCTTTGCTTATGTTTCTCACTTGTGTCCCGTTTCTTAGCACTGTAGTGACTCCATTTAGCTCAACCATCTCATGATCACATAGCCTCTTCACTGAAACAGCTTCTTCCCCGTTGATGCTGCTGCAATATCCATTGCTTACAACCTTAATGCAAGAACAAGACTTTGAGAATGTACAGATTCCATATGGTTTACACGCTACAGGAAGATCACAAGTGTCGCTCACAGCTTGAAACGTTGCCTCGAACTTTCCCTTTTCCGGTTTATACGAATAGAGTCCTAAATTACCGGTTCTGTTTCCAAGCGCCAAGAATCTGATCAACGGTTGCTCTATTCTTCCGATTATGCGACTGTTATCGTCGAATAGGTCAAGACCCTTTAACCCTAGTCTCACGAAGTTGACCGTTGTGTTCTTCTCTCTAGGCTTGTATTCCCAGTAAGAGTACTTGAGCTTGTTCAAATTTAGGAACAGAGCAATCTTGTCGCGTAAGACTTCAAAGGAATAGAACAGAGTCGAGTCATTTGGGAATGAAGTTAGTTGCGTAGCCACGTCTAGTCTCTGACCACTCAACATCACATCTGTTGGGAAATTGAAACTTTGCCATTTGATCAGATTCTTAGCATCAACCAACACTAGATTCCCTGTGCTTTGTATCTCCAACCTCTACAAAATTTTGTTTCCAAACACAGTTTAGCATGTTACATGTTTCTGTCATTAAAAATGATCAACCAATCAAATCTTATACCTCAACGCCTTGTCCTGAGGTTCCACTTCTCCATCCAACGTGTTTATAGCTACTCTTGAGTCTCAAGTCTCCATCTTTCGTGAGCTCAATGATGCATTTGCTAGAAACGTACATCTTTGAGTAATGCCCTGAGCTCCAAACTCTTACATCTCCAAGGAAAATTTGAAGGGAACATAAATATCTTCCATCATCTTTGTCGCTTGATTCCATTGTTAACGCGGCTTTAAAACCAGGTTCTCTTGTTGACGATGATTCTGTCTCTATGATATAAGCTTTCCCCATAAACCCTGGAGTGTATTCTAGAGGAGAAGTGAGCGTCAGAGAATTGCCAAGGCTGATATCTGATTTGCAGTGACCTTGGAGCTTCGAGAACAAGCAGATTAAGAAAGTGAACGTATAGAACTTCATCATCATGATTTATGAGATGTTTCTGCGGCTGTTGATCTTTGGAATTTTCCGGGAAAAGAGCAAAGATGATAAGAAAAAGAAAAGAAGGGAAAGTTTGGTATGAGTGTGTTTTACTATACACTTTTGCAGGGAAAAGGTTTCTGCTTTCATGTTGCCTTTGTGGATAATCGTTCTTGTTATCCTAAAACCTTTTTTCACCTATATTTGGTATTTATTTTATTTTTACTTGAAAATATTTTCCAAAAGAGACACATATTAGTATTATCAGTCTTTCCACTTATTTGTATAGTTTACTTCAAAAAGTTTCTAATAACAAAGCAAGAGAACAGACGTTGGTGCACGCTTGGTCTTCCACAGGCTCAGGCTGTCCATGTGGGGTTTCTGCTCTGCATTCGAATTTGGATGACACACAATATAGGATATGAGTTATTTCTTTTTTGTTTGTAAAAAAAAGTAGATGTGTAAATTAAACATCGTATATAAAAGGATATGAGTTAAATTATGTTTTAAGAATAGGAAAAAAACGATGATGTATTGACTAGCAAGCTTATATGTAGGACTTGAGAGTGGGGAAGTAAAGCAGGTATTGTGTTGGGAATTAGGTGAGATTTCTTTAGTACTAATAATTTTAGTTGGACTATAATAATTGATATTGGCTGGCTAAAAGATGGACCACGAAAAGTGGCGATCCCTGTCATTGTTGTTCATGCCCTTTAGTGCCTGATGTCAGCGATGCGTATATAAACACCCTGGGCTCCAAAAATAACTCCAAAACCTGACACTTCCGGCTTCCAAGGCTTTTCTATATTTTCGGCCCACGAATTGTCTAATGCGACCCATTTTCGAAGAGGAGTGTATGCTCCTACTATCTATTGAAAACTGAACTTCTAAAGCAACTATAAAAGGTTTGGTTCTGAAGAAAAAATCCGACTCAAATCAATGAATCATTAATCCAGTATACAGTATCAGTTAAAGAAATACTATGTTAAAAAAACAAATCAAATATGGGAAGATATATAGTATATATCAATCCTCTATCTTATAATCTTTTAAAATTAAATGGAAAAACAGAATTTACTACATAAAAAATCTTTCAGATATAGGGGAATGAGAGAAAAAGATCTCCGTTACTTAAAGTTTAAACAATTAATTAGAATTTCCTTTCGAAATTAAGGAAAGAATAAGAAAAGGAAATCCTAATTATACTGATACTTAAAACTTCCGTAAGAGTAAGAACACTATCTATAATTTTAGATTTTATACGCTTACAAAAGCTACACATACTTTCGTATTTAGCCAAATTCATAACAAAAAAACAAAAAAGATTCACAAACCGCTACAATAATGGCCCTAATTGACATACACTCCTCTCCTGCTTCTCTCGATGAGATCAAACCATGGAAGATCAACATGCATATAGTTAGAACTTGGAAGGGAAATGACAAAGAATCAGGCAACTCCATCGACATGGTTTTACTCGATTCATCGGTATAGCTTTATCTGAATTATAGTGTTTTTACGAATCTTTAACATTTGTCTTTTGTAATTTCTATATATCAGAATGATTTAAACTTTGATACATAGTAGACGATTATTCATGCATGACTCAAGTTCTATAAGTTTTTTTTTTATTATTGCACATGACTCGTTTTCTAGTTGAGTCAATCATCTAGATGCTTGAAGATGCAATAATCTCGTCGTTTTACTTATTTTAATATCAAGTTAAGTTGAGTTTATGGCTAAACACCCAATAGAATATCTTGTAAATGAATATAATCATTAGAATATGTTTTTGTTTACTCATTGCTCATGTTGTGAATTTTTGTTAGCCAAAAGAATATCGTGTGTATATCTTGTAAATATTCTCATGTGGTTTTTTGGTAAGTTTAACTTGGAGAGAAAGTTAAACTTGGAGAGAAAGACTCTCTGTGTATATAAACATTGTACTCGATTCATGAATAAATCAGAAAACATTATATAGCTTGTACCTAGTTTTACAATTTTACATGTAGAAAGAAATACTTTTAGCATTATAATGTTTTGCTGATTGAATTCCAGGGGACAAAAATCCACACAACTATAGATGAAGCTTTTACCAAATGGATTACGAATATTGGTGGCGAAAACATCAACAAGCCAAATGATGGAGAAACTAAAATCGATATTCATGAAGATTTGTTGATAACTGAGTGCAAAGATCCTATTAAAACTATAGTGGATGAAGTTTATGGAGAATCTTTTACAGAGTCCTATAATCCTGATTTTTACCAAGAGAGGGCTATTTTGTGTCATACAAATGACGTTGCGGATGAGATTAATGATTATATGCTTTCACAATTACAAGGTAATGCGTTTAATCCTTTTCGCTTTCCACCTATATATAGCCATTTTAATATTTTATGCACATACTAATTACTACGACTTCATTTATTATCATATCAGGTGAAGAGACAAAATGTTACGGCGCTGACACCATTTATCCAACGCATGCAAGCCCAAATGACAAAATGTTATACCCTCTAGAATTTTTGAATAGCATCAAAATCCCGGGCTTTCCTGATTTTAAGTTGAGATTAAAGGTTGGTGCTCCTGTCATGTTACTTAGGGATCTTGCTCCTTATGGTTGGTTACGTAAGGGGACACGACTTCAAATTACTCGGGTTGAAACTTTTGTGCTTGAGGCTATGATTATAACAGGTAATAATCATGGTGAGAAAGTCTTGATCCCTAGGATACCCTCAGACCTTAGGGAAGCAAAATTTCCTATCAAAATGCGGCGTAGGCAGTTTCCTGTGAAACTTGCATTCGCCATGACTATAGATGAAAGTCAAAGGCAAACACTTTCCAAAGTTGGTATATATCTACCAAGACAATTGTTATTTCATGGACAAAGGTATGTTGCGATATCCAAAGTGAAGTCAAGAGCTGGTTTGAAAGTTCTTATCACAGATAAAGATGGGAAACCTGATCAAGAAGAAACCAAGAATGTTGTGTTCAAGGAGTTGTTTACAGAACATTTGTCAGAACCATTAGTCAACATGTGTTAGACTGGCAGCAAACTAATTGCTTTTATTTGTTTTATGTAATTTGATTTTCATGGTGTTTCTTATGGTATAGTACTCTGTTTTCAGACTACAATGTTTTACATTCTGCTCTGTACATTGATTATAGTTTGTTTTTTCGTCTAGGCTATTATTTTTTCAAAACAGGATAAGACTTTAGTTAAAGATTTTTAACAGAAGTCTATACCTAAAAGACTAAAACAATAGATGTTTCTCTGCAGTTTTATATATCACGAACACCGATTTTAAACATCAACTCTTGTTTTAGGTTTGATTGACATTTCATTTTGATTTTGATGCTCCTACCATCTACTAAAACCGAAGCTTCTGCCTTCTAGGGCAACTAAAATCATCCAGTATATAATAAAGGAAATACATATATATTAATCATTTCTTAAAATCTATATATATATATATGTATATATAATCCTTTTCAATTTGAAAATTTAATGAAAAAAAACCTCAACTTTGGCCACCCTGAACTATGTTTTTAGTAAAACAAACCCTGAACTAAAACCTGTTAATAAACTTAACCCCACAGTAATTAAACAACGAGACGTTTGTATTTAACGCCAAAACCACACGAAGTTTGCTTGCCATAGACCACACTAAACTCGTGTTCAGAAAAAACTCCAAATCGTAAAACCCTAATCTGTCATAAATCACAACAGTTATGTTGGTTGGATTTATTTAAGCATGACTCTTTGGATTATTTTAAGTTGTTGTGTCTTTCTTTCAGCTTCTAAATTCCAAACTAATTAAGCAATTCAAAATCATTTAGAACACTAAACATTTTTTTGTAATAAATTCAAAACAGTTTTAAAGAACATCATGTGGTTTTTGCGCTAAATACAAATGTCTCGTTGTTTTTATTTTTGGAAATTAATATCCCATTAATATTTAATTACTGTGGGGTTAAGTTTATTAACAGGTTTTAGTTCAGGGTTTGTTTTACTAAAAACATAGTTCAGGGTTTAAAAATGGATCTGGCCAAAGTTGAGGGTTTTTTTTATTAAATTCCCTATAAATTATGAGAAAACAAAGACAGGTCTGCCTTTGCTGGGGGTACAACCTGTATTTTTGGTTGGTTACGATTTTTCAATTGGTTTGTATCCATTTGTCCAAACATTGTTTCTTTTCTATTCTTTTTTGGTTTTCTTATAACTTTCTATGATTTTTGGACAGAAATAAATATATAAATTAATATATTTATTTCTTATGTGAAGTATATATATACGCAAAATACAAGATTGATCATCACCTACTATGAAGGATTTCGATCTAACGGCACTTTTTACCTAGATAGCTAATTTGATATTTGAAGTAGAGAACAATGGAGAGATTCTCATCGAAATACCATACAAGTAGAAGCTCTTAATTATGAGGATCATGTTGCACATTCAAGTAATATTTCTCTGCACAATTGTCTGTAAATAGGAGAGCTATTTCGTAGAAAACCGAGTAAACTAAATCCAAAAAAATTCTGCCCTCCAAATAGATTTCCAACGATAAATACAAAATGGAGGCAGAAGCAACACATGTGGATGTACTTCGCTCCTCAAACGTCTCTGGTTTCGTCAGAAGGTTTGGTCTGATACCTCAACTCGATCCTACAAATAATAAGAAAACAAGCTAATTGGATTATTGATTTACAAGTGGCACAATAGATTTTTTTTTTTTGGGTCTAAAATGAGAGATAAAATTAATTTACAAATGGGTGAAATTCCAAGAAATTACAAAATTTTGATTACGAAGAATTTATTAATTTATATAGGTTATTAAGTTATTGACTATTATTTTTTAGAGGTTGTATTGTACTTGCATAACATTATCATAGATGAAATTATGTGGATAGAATCCTTGTAGATATGAAATGATCCTTGGTGCAAAGGTTTGAATATCGAAGTCAAGTATGGCTTCAATATCTCATTTGATGTATTCAACATCAACCAAGACACGATAACCATACTAACGTTGATAGGGCTCTATATTCCTCTTGAAAGTCAGAAAGGATTCTTGTTCTGGAGTGAGACTGTGAGAGATATAGTACCTAATCTTCTATGAGGAGGAAATACATATCGACCATCCACCCGTTCTTGCACATAGACCACAACCTTGGTGTCATTGTTTGTGGATTCTTCCATTCTTCGTTTTATTACCAAAATTTCTTATAACAAAACAATATCAGTAGCATTGTATTTAACTAAACATCATGGACATTATTTATTTCCCTTTTTCCTCGGTGGGTTTTATTTAATAATCACAAGTCTAAAACCCACTTCACGTTTACCTAATTGCTTCCCAAGAACCTATCTATACCTTTATACAAAGATTTGTATATATCATACACTAAAAGACATAGATGATCTGAGACCAAACAGAGCCAAAATACAACAAAGCTACTTGTAGGACCTTCTCAAGATGTACCACTAGAAGCAGCCATGGCGGATTTACCAGCGCTAAGGTTGGATTTTTCTTCATGACTACTGTCTTCGTGATGCTCATCCTCCTTCTTGGCATTTAGAAACCGCCCGCCACATCCTCTTGGTCGTCTTATCGCATGCAAATGCCGAGATTCATGCAAATACGGCTACAAATACACTCTCAAGATTTACACAAATGAAGTAAGATATCATAACCAATAAACGATTTAAGAAAAGTTTTCTTACCTTACGTGACTTGATGACTTTATTCTGAGACTCAAGTCTTGCTCTTGATTGTCTGCGCCTTAGTATACCGTGGTATTGCTTTGCGTTAACAAAAACAGGTTCCTCGACTGCATCAGATGGTAAAGGAACGCCTTGTTGCTGCACTCCCATCAACTGTAGATGTACCTGAAATGATTTGTAACATAAATCCAACTTATCCAGATAAGAACAATCGTCGTAGGGTGGACTAAGTAATACACCATACCCCGGTATACGGTTGTGGAGGCGGTGCAAATATGCTTCTGTAGTAAGGATCTGGATATGGATATTGTCCAGGTGCCTTTAATTATAAGAATACACATACATAAAACATGAACAAAATTTTGTTACTTGTATATCGTCTGAAAATGCAGAAAGGTGATATTGTATTAGTCATGGTGCCAAGAAGTAGTTAAACCTAGAAATTATCAACTAGAAGGTGCTACATATGAAGAGCAAAAAAATACAAATTAGCTAGCTTCAAAGGCAAGGCAATCAAAGATTTGGACGAAACTCATTAGCAATAATCAAGAGAGGTGTGATCAAACATTTCCATTTTTACCATGGAATTTGTAGTCCCCGGGTCTGAGTAGACTAAACTTGTAACAATTGATTCATAATTTCTTGCAGAAGGGATTGGTGGTTGGAAATGAGAATCTCTCTGTTCTTGCTTCTCATGACTTCCAATGTTATCTGGACAAGAACACACCAAACTTAACAAGAGAGCACCACCAAAAGAATCATTAACAGCAAACCAAATGAACTATAAAACAAGCTTAGGTAAAAATCTATCTTCTGAAAGCAGAATCAACTTGAAATAAAATATAAGCATAAAATGAATAAGGAAGAGAGAGAGCAAAACCAGAAAGCTCATGGATTGAAGAAGTCATGACTCATGAGCTTAATGTCCGAAGCAGAATTCTGAAAAGTTCCAAAGAACAGAGTCAGTACATGATCCTGGTAAACCTATTTTAAATAAACTCAAGAACCAGAACTATCAAATCCCCACAAAATCATTAACCTCATATTTAAACTAAACAAGTCAAGCTACTTAGAATAATCACAGAACCAAATCAGAACATCCACAACTTTCATAAATAACAACAAAAGATGATAAACCATAATTAAACCTATAATTCTCACAGTCCTACTAAATCCTAAAACAGCAAAGCAAAATTCTAACAAAAAACAAATCAAAGGCTAAGAATTTCAAAACCAATATATAAAATTTACCTCTCTGCAATTTTCTCTGACGACGATTAGAGAGCCTCTTCTTGAAAATGAAGAACAGAGAGAGAGCGAGAGAGTGTCGTTTTCTTCCCTTCCTCAAGTTATTCCGCACTTTTAATATCCCCAAACTTCAGAGCGTCCTTCTCAACTAGCATAAAACGTCATGACGTTTTCAGTCTTCAGCAAGTAAAGAAACGGCAGAGTTTGTAACAATTGATGCGGACGCAATATCGATCGTACAAGTGGAGAATTAGAGAAGCGTTTTAGATTGCACGTAGCAGATTACGGGCAGATCTAAAATTTGCTGACCGAAGCAGCTCGCTTACACTACTGATTAAGTCCACGGGGACCTAACCTCTACCCGTTGCCCGATTCTTATTGGTATTTTCTGTTGTGTGAGTCATCGATAGCGAAACCGGTTCGTATTTGTTTGAATTCTAGAGACATCAGACAAGAGAGTAATCTCGGTTCGGTATGAATCTATGACACTAATTCGAATTGTTCAGCTACATAACCGAACAAAAGCCGAAAATTCAAAATACTTATGTTTTGGTAAACCGATGATTATTATGATTTATTGATTTATAAACTCTCTAAAATTTTCATTAAAATGACGTTAGGCGATTCGAATATTTTATGCAATATTCTATAACCTTTGGTTGGGTTTATGGCAGCACATGTAAGATAAGATTATTCTCAACTTTAATAGTATATACCTTTTCGTCGTTTTCTTGATGGCTCATGTCACTACATAAATGATATATTGATTATTCTCTGAGAATATTCTCTTCTCAAAACCAACAAATTTCAGATATTATCATCATATCATGTTTGAAAAGTAGAAAAACACCAAATTCAAATTTATTACGATTCTTAAATCAAAAATCAAAAACAGCAAATACAAATAAAGAGCTCAATAGACTTCAACGTGCCACTGCTTGTTCTTCCTGAGCTGAGAAAGCTTCAAGTCCCAGCTCTCACCTCTCTCTTCTGCAACTCTCTTAAGTGTATCTTGAATCCCAGGCATCATTCCTTTAAGCCCACAGAAGTAAATATGAGCTCCATTGTCCAAAAGCTTGAAGATCTCATCACTATATTCTTCAATCTTGTCCTGCACGTACATCTTTCCACCTTTCTTGTTCTTCTCCTCTCTGCTCAATGCCTTGTCGAACCTAAAGTTGTCTGGATGGTCTTTTAGGTACTTGGTAAACTCTTCGTCATAGAGAAGGCTATCGGTGTTGGCCACGCCTAAGAAGAGCCAAGCTAAGCCGCTAAATGTCTTGTTTGGGACGTTTTCCATGAACATTCGACGTAAGTAGCCTCTGTATGGAGCCACTCCTGTTCCCGTGGCTATCATTATGTGTGTCGCGTTTGGATCACTCTCGGGTAATAGCATTACCTTCCCAGATGGACCTGGTTTTGAAATGTATATTGAGTTAAAAGAAAACTTAGTCCAAGGGGTCTTTAAGTATGAGATCAGTTGGTTGGGTAATTAGTTTACATACCGGTGATTTGAATCTTGTCACCGGGCTTTGAATCACATAGGAAGTTGCTGCAGACTCCGTTCTTTGAAGGATCTTCTTTTCCAGTCTCAGGGTCGTAATAAACAGCTCTACGTACACACAAACTCGCTGTTTTACCGTCAAAGAAATCTCCGTACCTTGTTGATGCAATTGAGTAAAGGCGCACATTGTGTGGCGCTCCCGGTTTCTTCGGGTTCTCACCCTACACGCAAAAGTTCCAGTTCATTAATAGATTTAAGAGATTAAGAATGGTGGTAACAATTTGAAGACAACGTAACAGCACGAGGGACATGACTTACTGGAGGAATCACACCGTAACTCTGTCCTTCCCAGTAAGGAAGGTTACCATCATGATCGATGACGATATGACAAGTTTCTCCAGGGGCTTTCGGGCCAACTACTCGCTCCACAGAGACAATCTTAGCGGTGTAAGACTCCTTGGGTTTGTACAAGTTCAAAGGAGGATCCTTAGGGTCTTCCAACTCTATAGGAGAGACAGTAACCTTGGAACTACTTGTTTGTTGAACCGACATACATATTGTCGTGCTCGGGTACCGTTTCCCATCTCTTATGCTTGTTGTCTTCTGGTTCAATGCTAAAGAAGATGACCATGACTTGCTGTTGAAGCTTATGCTATTGTTCTGCTGCAGAATGGAAATAGAGTACAACACAAAGCAAGCGATGGTTTAAGATCAAACTCAAGCAAACAAAACAATAGACATCATGTAGAAGACAATCAGAATCCATGACTCTGAGTATGAACACAGCTCAAGCTCGAATCTTTATACTTATATGAGAGATTAGATGCATCACCTTGAAGACGGATCTTCTAAGAGAACGTTGGTTTTCAATTGAAACTGAGACAGCACCAGCCTGTATAGAAGAAATTTAAACTCCATCAGATTAAAACTCCTTTCTGATAACAAATGAAACTCAAATACAGGATCACTAAGAAAAGATCGTTAATCGAATTAAAGACAAGCCTAAACCCAGATTAAAGATCAATAAAACCTCAAATCAATAAAGTTTTTAAAAATTCCCTCGTTTTCTCCGAAAACAGACAAATGGAACATTAAGACCCAAATCAAACCCCTAAACAAAACAGAGGATTCGAAACTCTCCAGCTATAATCACTATAATCAAGAAGATATAAAATCCAATCGTTGACTAAAAAAATAAGGAAATGTGTGGAGGATCTGACCTGAGAAACAGCAGAGTGAGACATTGTTATCGATCTGAGAAAGGATTATTAGTCTCGTCGGAACCTGATTAGAGCAATCAATAATGAGAGGAAGATGATGATGAACTCTAGGGTTTTTAAATACAGTAAGCAACACGATCCTTTGAATCTCCTCAAAGGCCAAGCTTCCTTCTTCTCCTCTTTTGGACTCCTCCAACTGACGCTCTCAGACTTCTTAATTAATTAATTAGATTTTTCTTGTAAGCTTTAAAAATTAATTCATTATTAGCAATAACCGAACCGAATTGACAAAATGTTCCCAAACCGAACCAGTTCAAATCATTTTCCTGAACCGAACACACCAAACATAATCAATAACCAACCAAAAGATTATTAGTATCTGTTTTCTTACAATAATACATGATAACATCTTTATTGTTCTTGATACAATTGAGAAAATTATAGAGAAAACCCAAAAAAAAAGGAACGATTCTACTTGGTATTATTATGAATGTGATCACAATTAACAGAGGAATTTTGCGTTTTCGGGTAACCGAGAAAATAAATGAGAGCAGAAGCGACCATCAAAGCCACGCCGGAGAGTCCACACACCAAGCTGCCCACAACCAGCACGTGATTCATCACGCGATCATCATCCTGATCTTTTGATAGCGTCTTCATTGGAGACTTCACCGCACTCGGCAATATCGAGCTAGACGGTGATGATATCGACGTTAGATCATTTGAAGAAGGTGGTCCAAAGAATGACGTCATTTCTGATGACTCGCCTGGTTCGTAGTAGTACTCGAGACCGTGATCGGACGGTCGTAATTCTCTTGCATTGATAATCGTTGATTCTAGGACGATGATGAACATGATCAGCATTGAAATCAACGGTGGATACTCACTGGTTTTGTGTGCGGCCATTTTCTTGTTGAAGTTTTCTCTTAGGCTTAAAGAGAGTTACAACAACTTTACAAGACCTTCCCGTGAAGGAAGGCTTTATACGAGAATCCAAACAAGACGAAACGACTCCGTTTTAAGCTACTTCGAATGTTGCCACTACATTCGACTAAACATGTAGTATTTCTTTATTCCACGTTGGCTAGGAACAGTGTCTCTCGACTCTTGTGCTTTGTCTGAATTTGGTATAAATAATTCTCGTGAGTTTCCTTGTCGGAGATTGGCCCTAAATTCACGGGGATCTAACACAAATTAAGAAATATAAAACCTCCCATTTTTATTTTTCCAGTTTGAATTTACCATATACTTCTCGGGAGTATTTTTGTCATCGATTTATAATATAGCTATAATAAGATTTGTTTTAAATAGCGTGAAAAAGGAAAAATAACAAGTAAACTACAGTAGCAGTTATAGATTTATAGTTGAGTGGTATCCAAGGTTCTATTTCTTGAAAGCAAAGAAGAATCCTTGAAAGTTGTTTTTTTTTCATCAATTAAAAACATAAATTTCCAGAAACAGAAAAACAATGATATTTGCATCAAGATAAATTAAACAAAATTCATGACTTTTTGACTCCACCAACGATGATGATCCCCGAAGAAGAAGTTGAGTCGCCGCTTCAGCATCTACCATGTGAGTCGTTTACGTCTCCCCCAAACGAATTCGCTGTGAACTGCTTCGCACGTATCTCAAAAATGCATTACCCTTCACTTTCCCTCGTTTCCAAAACCTTGCGTTCTCTCATAAATCATTTCAGGCAAATTCTCAATGCTAGCTGATCTTCATCTCAAAAGTGTTAGTAGAGGAATTTGAGTACTGTATCTTTTGTTTTCACTTCGATCTTGGAAACAATTTTTTATCTCCAATGTTTCAAGTTTCAACTCAACCTTGGTCAGTTACTAATCTGATAGTAAAGCCCATTTTTAATTGGGCCTGGCCTATATAGTCACCAAACGCAAAAACGATGATACTCTCTCTTTACAGATAACGTAAGATAAGGAGAGGTCGTCGATGCGATGACATGTACTGCCACGTCATCAATGGAAAGAACACAAAATCGAATCTCTCTGTCTCCCTCTTCTTCTTCCAGTAAACTTGGATGACACTGTGAATTTCATAATTTGCCCTTCTCCGGAATGGCTAATCACTCTCGGCCTCACATCTGCCAGTGTTTGACTCGGCTAGCCTCCGTCAAACGGAACGCCGTCGTCACAGTCTACGGAAACCGGAAGCGCACCGGCAGGGAGTTCGTTGACGGCGTACTGAGCCTTGCCGCCGGACTGATTCGTCTCGGCCTCCGAAACGGTGATGTCGTCTCTATTGCTGCTTTTAACAGGTACATTTTTCTACGAAAGTTCTGAATTTTTCAAATTTGAATGAATGGAGTGAGTGAGGACTTAAAATTTGGGTTTTTTGAATCTGAACCGTTGAAAGTTTGGTTTGTTGTTATTTGTGGTTTCAGTGATTTGTTCTTGGAGTGGTTATTAGCTGTTGCATTGGTTGGAGGAGTAGTTGCTCCTTTGAATTACAGATGGGTCAGTCTCTCTTTTTCAAGTCCAGTGTCTGCTTATTACATCCTTTTTAGTATATTGTGTTATGTGTAAAATAAAGTTCCTGACACATTATTTGGTGTTCTTAATGATTTATTTGTGTGAAAGGGCAGAGCTTGAAAGAAGCAAAAATGGCAATGCTGCTAGTAGAACCTGTGCTTTTGGTTACTGATGAGACATGTGTCTCGTGGTGCATTGATGTTCAAAATGGAGATATACCTTCCTTGAAATGGCGTGTGTTGATGGAGTCTACTTCAACAGATTTTGCAAATGAACTTAACCAGTGTATGATTTGTTTTATAAACCTTAAAACTCAAGATTAAGGAGATGGAATTGTGACTCAATTTTTTTTTTGTTACTGGCCAGTTTTGACAACCGAGATGCTTAAACAGCGTACACTGGTGCCTTCCTTAGCAACGTATGCTTGGGCTTCTGATGATGCTGTTGTTATATGTTTCACTTCTGGTACAACATGTTTGATTCTGCTTCCTCCATAATGATCTTCAGGCTACTTGATCTCTTTTTGTTTCGATTTTATCGCCTTCTTGGGATAGGTACAACGGGAAGACCCAAGGGTGTGACGATAAGCCACTTGGCTTTCATAACACAGTCTCTAGCTAAGATTGCTATTGCTGGCTACGGTGAGGATGATGTACGCTTTTTACCTCCACTTATCTGTTTGTCCTCAATGAAATCTATAGAGCTGAATACTTCCGTAAGTAAATAGTCTCTTAAATTTCTCTGCAGGTGTATTTGCACACGTCTCCATTAGTTCATATCGGCGGTCTGTCATCAGCTATGGCCATGCTAATGGTTGGAGCTTGCCATGTTCTGCTGCCCAAGTTTGATGCCAAAACAGCTCTTCAAGTTATGGAACAAAACCATATAACTTGCTTCATCACCGTCCCAGCTATGATGGCTGATCTTATTCGTGTCAACAGGTAAAAGTCCTTGCTTGAAGTAAATTTCGGTCTGTAAACCGTTGGTTGGCTGAAATACTTTTACTCAAAGGACAACGAAAAATGGAGCTGAAAACCGCGGTGTGAGAAAGATACTAAACGGAGGTGGATCTTTATCAAGCGAACTCCTTAAAGAAGCTGTGAACATCTTCCCATGTGCGAGGATACTTTCAGCATATGGTGAGTCACTCTCATCAAGCTTCTAAATCAACCGTTTTTGTTAATGTTTTGACTTTGAGATGTTGGTTTTAAAGGGATGACAGAGGCGTGCTCTTCGCTGACCTTCATGACTCTCCATGATCCAACACAAGAGTCTTTTAAGGTGACTTATCCTTTGCTTAACCAACCAAAGCAAGGCACATGTGTTGGCAAGCCTGCCCCTCATATCGAACTGATGGTTAAACTCGACGAAGATTCATCGAGGGTCGGGAAAATTCTAACGCGCGGACCACACACTATGCTTAGATATTGGGGTCATCAAGTAGCTCAAGAAAATGTTGAAACATCAGAATCCAGAAGCAATGAAGCTTGGCTTGACACAGGTGATATCGGGGCCTTTGATGAGTTTGGTAACTTATGGCTTATAGGCCGGTCCAATGGCCGAATCAAGACTGGAGGCGAGAATGTTTACCCCGAAGAGGTTACCTTCCAACACAAGAAACTGCTCGATATTACCCTCAAGTTTTTTTATGGATTGAATTTACGCAGGTGGAAGCTGTTCTAGTAGAGCATCCAGGGATTGTTTCTGCTGTGGTGATAGGCGTCATTGATACTCGTCTTGGAGAGATGGTCGTTGCTTGTGTTCGTTTACAGGAGAAATGGATATGGTCTGATGTTGAAAACCGTAAAGGAAGTTTCCAACTGTCAAGTGAGACACTCAAACATCATTGCAGAACACAGAACCTAACCGGGTAAAATATCTTTGATAATCTAGTTACTTAACGAGTAAATTGTTGTATATATACTTATCAGTTTGATGAAATTCATGAAACTTTTGTTGGACAGGTTTAAGATACCGAAGAGGTTTGTCCGATGGGAGAAGCAGTTTCCGTTGACAACAACTGGGAAAGTGAAAAGAGATGAAGTTCGAAGACAAGTTTTGTCTCATTTCCAAATCATGACTAGCTCTCTCTGATCATTACAATTTTAAACCGTTAAAACATTCTTTATTTGTTTGATGATACAAATTTTTAGTTAGTTTTAGTTTGATCATTAAACCCATTATTGCCCTTTAATACAGAGACAACTAAACCATACAGATCAAAATCAACAATATTTTCGAGCCGATCATTTTTCTCTGTGATCAACTAAACCAAACCCATTCTTGTATCAAGACTTCAAGCCGATCATTTTCGAAGCTCTCTCTCAAAGAAGTTTCCGATTAGTATCTAACTATCTATGGATTTAATCTTCTATCATATCGTTTTCAAGCTTTATTTTAACTGGATCTCTTTGGTAAAAAATTGCGTGTTTCTCTTGGTTGTTGTAATTGTAAATTAATTTTAATATAAATATGGTTGCACAGAACAAAAAAAGAACAATAATAAAGTGGATTCAAACCTAAATGTATATTATTTGATTTTTCCAACGTGAAAAGAATGCATGACCGTACAATAATCAGGAACCACTAATTTTACCTACCAAAACTATATGTATATGTTATTACTTTACTGATGGGATGGGATGGGACCATAAATAATTCATATTACATTTATGATCATCAGCAGAGATTGAGACTCTCAAAGCATCACCGTGGTGATAAATGGAGGTGTCTTCCCTAATTTTTTAATATTTGATTAAAGACACACATGAAGAAAGATAACAAAAATGTCTATAACAAGACATTAAGGGTTTGAATGGTTACGGCGGACAAAACCTCCGATCATACCACTTTTTATTTACTATTCATCAATTATAATCCACAGTGGTCTGGACCAAAAAAGATAAAAGAAAACCGCAGCGGCTTATCTGCGGACCGCTTTTACATACAAATAAACTTGGTCCACAACGGTTTATTGTCTGCTTCAAAAATGAAGTAGACTAAACCGTAGACAAATTAGACCGCTTTGTCCGTTACATCCATTCAAAGAGTAAAGACATCTTTAAAGACACTCTTGATTGATCAAGACTTTTGACCTAGAATCTAAAAACGAAGAAGAAGCCAAATAAGATCGAAAGAGAGGTAATTTAGACACCATTAATTGTTCGCAATGTTTATAGGAAACACTTCATTCTTTTATAGAGAGAGAAAATTATAGAAAAACTAAGCAAGTACTTGTAAGTGTATATTTAATCTCTAAGTTTAATCTCTTAATTAGATTTGTTTTCAAGCTTAGTTTAATCTCTAAGTTTGGTAAGCGTTCTTCAAGTGGTACCTACCACTGTCCAGAGCAATTAAATTCACTGGCCATAGCTCTTTACTACTTACTTGCTCTATTCCGTATTCTTATTTAATGACCCTCTTTGCTTCTGCTTCCTTCTTATCATTCACTCACGACACTAACCATGACCAAATTCTCCGAGCCAATCAGAGACTCCCACGTGGCAGTTCTCGCGTTTTTCCCCGTTGGCGCTCATGCCGGTCCTCTCTTAGCCGTCACTCGCCGTCTCGCCGCCGCTTCTCCCTCCACCATCTTTTCTTTCTTCAACACCGCAAGATCAAACGCGTCGTTGTTCTCCTCTGATCATCCCGAGAACATCAAGGTCCACGACGTCTCTGACGGTGTTCCGGAGGGAACCATGCTCGGGAATCCACTGGAGATGGTCGAGCTGTTTCTCGAAGCGGCTCCACGTATTTTCCGGAGCGAAATCGCGGCGGCAGAGATAGAAGTTGGAAAGAAAGTGACATGCATGCTAACAGATGCCTTCTTCTGGTTCGCAGCGGACATAGCGGCTGAGCTGAACGCGACTTGGGTTGCCTTCTGGGCCGGCGGAGCAAACTCACTCTGTGCTCATCTCTACACTGATCTCATCAGAGAAACCATCGGTCTCAAAGGTAACTAGCTTTTTAGCGTTTAGTGATTATTCCACAAATTCAGCTACTACACTTTGTATGTATTTATGGTTATTATTATTATTTATCTCCTGGTAGATGTGAGTATGGAAGAGACATTAGGGTTTATACCAGGAATGGAGAATTACAGAGTTAAAGATATACCAGAGGAAGTTGTATTTGAAGATTTGGACTCTGTTTTCCCAAAGGCTTTATACCAAATGAGTCTTGCTTTACCTCGTGCCTCTGCTGTTTTCATCAGTTCCTTTGAAGAGTTAGAACCTACATTGAACTATAACCTAAGATCCAAACTTAAACGTTTCTTGAACATCGCCCCTCTCACGTTATTATCTTCTACATCGGAGAAAGAGATGCGTGATCCTCATGGCTGCTTTGCTTGGATGGGGAAGAGATCAGCTGCTTCTGTAGCGTACATTAGCTTCGGCACCGTCATGGAACCTCCTCCTGAAGAGCTTGTGGCGATAGCACAAGGGTTGGAATCAAGCAAAGTGCCGTTTGTTTGGTCGCTGAAGGAGAAGAACATGGTTCATCTACCAAAAGGGTTTTTGGATCGGACAAGAGAGCAAGGGATAGTGGTTCCTTGGGCTCCACAAGTGGAACTGCTGAAACACGAGGCAATGGGTGTGAATGTGACACATTGTGGATGGAACTCAGTGTTGGAGAGTGTGTCGGCAGGTGTACCGATGATCGGCAGACCGATTTTGGCGGATAATAGGCTCAACGGAAGAGCAGTGGAGGTTGTGTGGAAGGTTGGAGTGATGATGGATAATGGAGTCTTCACGAAAGAAGGATTTGAGAAGTGTTTGAATGATGTTTTTGTTCATGATGATGGTAAGACGATGAAGGCTAATGCCAAGAAGCTTAAAGAAAAACTCCAAGAAGATTTCTCCATGAAAGGAAGCTCTTTAGAGAATTTCAAAATATTGTTGGACGAAATTGTGAAAGTTTAGGTTGTTTACAACATAATTGAAGACTATAAATGTGATTTCAAAATTAACAAAATCATAGTCAAATAAGTGTGTGCCTATTCTATTTTGTCAAAGTAAGAGTGTATGGATCTATTCTATTTCAAAGGGTTGTTGATTTTCATTGTACCTGATATCTATATTTACTCGGATCTATGTTTATTTTTATGACAATTAACAAAGTTTATAAAAGTAAGTTGTAGTCTATTAGACGATTAACCTTGAATTCAGGAAATACTTAAAATCATTATTTGAAGTTCCTTTTAGCCCTATTTCATAATTACATGAGTTGTGTTCAACAAGTATGATTTAACTCTTGCTTGGTAATCTTAGATCATCTGCTGCTTGAATGTTATCTCTTCTTGTTGAGTAGGTAGGTATGTTTGTAAAAGAGATCATCAATAGCAAGAATTGGAATTTGACAACGAGATTCTTATGCACTATTGTACATATGTACCAAAACCACAGTAGGAGAAAAATATATATCACCATGGCATTTCTGAAGATTCAAGAAACATTGATTTCAATAATGAAGCTATACGTGGCCGATTAATTCTCTTGTTAACTTGATAAGAAGTTCATGGCCAACAATGCTGCTCCAACAGCTGGCTCTACCTGAAGATACATACCAGTACACACTTATTCAGTCGTTGACGGGGAAAGAGAGAGAGAGAGAGAGAGAGA
>Ga0041059_1000437_pt1 | contig 31172 bp, 13 predicted proteins | sample AraColnosormetaG_FD_56232 | JGI IMG/M metagenome (GOLD analysis project Ga0041059, IMG submission 56232) | Arabidopsis roots microbial communities from North Carolina, USA - Col MF nosort | ecosystem: Host-associated > Plants > Roots > Unclassified | place: USA: North Carolina | collected...
AGAGAATAGAGTTACAATATATTGATTAGGGTTTTCTAATAAAAATAAGATATATAAAAGATTAGATTATTTTAATTATAGTGATTAGGGTTTGGGTGGAAACCACAATTATTTTAATTAACTAAAAATAGATTATTTTTTTATTTTTAATCTAACCGCTACCGCCCGCAACCGCAAACGCTTGCGGGAAGGAGCTTTTGAAAATTGGCAATTTTGAGCGGTCCAAAGCGATATCTAGCGGTTTCTATGATTGGTTCCAATCGCTAATAACCGCTACCAACCGCAAACGCTGCGTTTATGGGTGGTAGAGGGAGAACCAATCAGCCCTTAACAAAACCGAAAAAACTAAAGATTTGAACCTAAGTGTCGAAGATTCTTTCGGACCAGTCTTTACCACTAGACTACCTAACAAATACGAAAATATGAAGCCAAAATTGTTTTTATACTATTTGCGACCGTAAGTTTGGGTTTAGCCCGCTTGTGTTTGTGCCCGGCTCTGGCTATATTAAAAAAGAATTAGATATTTTTCAAATATAATATTTTTTACAAAATATGTAATTGATGTGAATTTTTTCAATATAGGTGTTCTTATTTATATACATATTATAAAAAAAATTAAGCCATTTCGTTTTTGTAATATCTAATGTACCAGTTCCATTAGTATGTACTTTGCTAGTATAACATACCCTTTTGACGTGAATCTTCTATGAGTATGTTTCTTTAGTTTTGACCAGACACAATTCATTTACATCAATACATAAATTGGATTTTAGTTCCAAAATATGATTTTCTTGAAAGAAATATTTTATATTTTTATTAGAAGGAGTTATTAGTTCGTCATAAATGGTTCTTTGAATATGACATTTATTTTGTTTTTTTGTTTACTGTCTAAATAAGTATAACTTTTAAAAAGTGTATCTAAATTTTTTAAAAACTATTATATTGATAGATTTATTTTTCTCCACAAAAACGTTATCTCCAGTTCACCACATAGAGAGTATGGAAAGGACAATTGGGAGACGTGGACGCACTTTAAGCCCATCAATAGATTTCCCTTATATCTTTTAATCTCTTCACTTCCACAACACAACACAAAACACATCACTGATCCTTCTCTCATCCTCAGAAAGAATGGCTCAAACCATGCTGCTTACTTCAGGCGTCACCGCCGGCCATTTTTTGAGGAACAAGAGCCCTTTGGCTCAGCCCAAAGTTCACCATCTCTTCCTCTCTGGAAACTCTCCGGTTGCACTACCATCTAGGAGACAATCATTCGTTCCTCTCGCTCTCTTCAAACCCAAAACCAAAGCTGCTCCTAAAAAGGTTTTCACATACTCTTTACTTGTCCCACAAGGAACATTTCTTGTGTGTTTGATGGTAATGTTAAGATTTTCATATACATTTTAGGTTGAGAAGCCGAAGAGCAAGGTTGAGGATGGCATCTTTGGAACGTCTGGTGGGATTGGTTTCACAAAGGCGAATGAGCTATTCGTTGGTCGTGTTGCTATGATCGGTTTCGCTGTAAGTCCCCTCTATGAAATACACTAACTTATCTTCCAAGAAAGAAGCTTTAGTATGAAAGCTGTGTTTCTATGCATAGGCATCGTTGCTTGGTGAGGCGTTGACGGGAAAAGGGATATTAGCTCAGCTGAATCTGGAGACAGGGATACCGATTTACGAAGCAGAGCCATTGCTTCTCTTCTTCATCTTGTTCACTCTGTTGGGAGCCATTGGAGCTCTCGGAGACAGAGGAAAATTCGTCGACGATCCTCCCACCGGGCTCGAGAAAGCCGTCATTCCTCCCGGCAAAAACGTCCGATCTGCCCTCGGTCTCAAAGAACAAGGTATCTCTCAACATTTCTATTTCTATCTTTGTTACAATGACATTGCTCTGAACAACCAATGCAAATAATATAACCTGATAGAGTACTATAGTAACTAGTATAACTGAATTGGCCTAAGTGTAGTGTCCGGATCGGCTTTATGTTTATTTATCGTTATCCTAAGATACAAATGTGAGACAAAAGATACTAGCATGGAACTGTCAATCTCCAAAAATAATCTCTAAATGTTTATTTATTTATCGTTGGCCTGATAGATTATTTATCGTTATCAATTTCTATCTTTTTCCCCCATGTAAGCACATTGGTTCCTGAATGGCTTTCTCTAGCAGAGAGTCTCTTCCCGTTAACTTAAATAAAATAGTGTTTCTGAAAAGAAAAAAAGATACAAATATGAGATTACTTAAAGAGTTGCTTGGTCTAATGTTTTGAATAAATTTGAATATGTTTGTTGTTTTGTTGTGTGAAGGTCCATTGTTTGGGTTCACGAAGGCGAACGAGTTATTCGTAGGAAGATTGGCACAGTTGGGAATAGCATTTTCACTGATAGGAGAGATTATTACCGGGAAAGGAGCATTAGCTCAACTCAACATTGAGACCGGTATACCAATTCAAGATATCGAACCACTTGTCCTCTTAAACGTTGCTTTCTTCTTCTTCGCTGCCATTAATCCTGGTAATGGAAAATTCATCACCGATGATGGTGAAGAAAGCTAAATTATCATGTACTTAAATTTAGTAGAGAGTGTGTGACCTTCTCTTCATGTTGAGACAAAAGGAAATGGACAGCTTAAATTGTTGTAATACTTATATCCTTTTGTTTTTAACTTGGAATTTTCTGATTATATATAGTTTTATTACACCTAAGTGACTAGGTGATTGATATCATCTAGCATCTCTTAACAGAAAAAAACTGTGGAATTAGAACAGCTTCATCATAGTTTTTTTTTTTGATAAATCAAACAGAATTTAAAACTAATATGTTAAAGTACATGTTAGGAACTTATTTGATTCCAAAATCTAGATTATAAAATTAATTTGGTAAATCATGAAGGAGCCGTTGTTTTTGCTCTAGTGGTTCCCCAAAAATCAGAACATAATGGCAAGTGTTTATGGCCGCGCGTACCTTCACAAGATAGTTTGCAAAAGTGAAGGTAGCGTCTCCCCTAGAGTGATTTTCTCCATTCGTCTGGTGTACCTGGCTCGTACAGGCCGTCTCTGGGGGTGGCAAGGTAGGCAAATGCCCAAGGTTACTAATCAATTTCAAAAAAATTGTTAAGACTAAAAGGCCCCAATTTTTCCAAAAAAAAACATTTACTAAGAGATTTTATTTTATTTTGAGTTTTGCCATAGGTCTCATAATGAATTGAGCCGGGATCTAAAGCATACACTGCAAGAGTAAATATTAATTTCTATTCTAGAGGACGTCTTCGATGTTGACGAAAAGAAAAGTATCCCATGCAAATCCAGCAACTCTGTCCTATTTCGGACAGTCCAAAAATCGAACTTACGAAACAATTGATCTAAAAATCATGAGCGTTCCAAATACTCCTCATAATGGTAAAATTCATAATCAAACTTCCCAATAAAAAAGAAGCCAAAAACATCTAAAATTTATGTTTACCTGTACCCAACCCTTAAACATGTTTTCAAAAGAATCTCCAAAATCATTCCTTCATCAAACCAAATCAAATCTTAAAATAAAATTTTATATAAAGAAAAAAAAAACTTAAAACCCAAAATGTGAAACGTAACTCAAAAAATAGAAAGCTCTTTCTAACAAAAATAAATATGTTTAAACTTCTAACCCCACGTCATTATCATCTCCTTCGCCGTCTTCAATGTCTTCTCCTCCGGTGATTTTCTCCATGATCTCTTTTGAAGATGAGATTACAAGATTTCTACTGGAAAAGCGCTTAAATTTGATCAACAAAAATCGACTGTTACCATATCAAATACTCCATTATAGAATAGAATAGCTCATGTGGAAAAGCGCTTAAATTTGATCAACACACGATTTTGTGCCTATTTCGACAACGACATACACTTGAAAGTGCTTTATTCGTAATTGATCCCAATATATCAAGATCTAGATAATTTTTCTTTCGAGTTCACGGACTTGACTTCATAGACATACTTTCATACACCAAAGTACTTGGTCTCCAAGATTTAAATCTTTCTCTCCAAATAATGTCCAATAAGACAAGTCTTTCTCTTGATTCGCTTGTGTGGTGCGACGGAGGAGTTTTCAAGCCATTTCAACGGCTATCTCTAAGCAAACGAGGTTCTCTTACATGCGCCTTCTAAATAAACTTTTGCTTTTTCAAAAATTAATTAAGAAGGCTTGATAAAAAAAATTGTTTTTTTTCTATTACTTGGGCCTTTTAATCCCATAAACAAATGTATTACATGTCCTTTTAGAAAAGCTTTTAGTTTCTTTCTTTTAGTTTTCTTTTGTCTGTTTTAATACAATTTTTTTTTGACATTTTGAAAAGCGGCAATGATTGATTAAGTTATAACTTATGATTAATCGTTGATCATTGTTAATCTTTCTGTAGATCGGTTTTGCAATGAATAACGACATAGGTTGTTGTTTGGTTAATGTTTTTTCGTTGTGAATCGAATATTGATTTCATCTTAGAGTTGCAAATAATTAAGTATAAATTATGTAAGAGAAAAAGAACAAGAAGAATACCTATAACAAAAAAATTATTGTAAATTTTGAGAAGTTATTAATCTTAGAGTTTCTGTTAAGTGGGGGACAAAGGCCTTCACCAACTTCTACTCAAGTCATCTTCACTTTTAACCTTGGCGGACAAGTGACATGCTCTAGACCGGCTTTTGAAACTGATGACGTGTAAGAGTCTACGAATCCGTTTTCTCCACGACAGTAGAGGAGGAAGTGGTGTGGACTGAGGAACAAACTCCTTCTTCGTGTGGACATGTTGATATTGCGTTTCTTTTCCTTTCTCCCATGAAGTTGCTCGGTTGTCTTCGAAGTTGATCGAAATGAATGAATCTATAGATATATAAAATAAATTAATAGAGCCACCTTGTACCGTTGATCTTTATGGACGTTTTAAATTTGGTAATTATTATTGAAATATTTACTCTTTTAGTTAGATTTAATATTTTTTCTTAACCTAAGAATCCGCAAATAGGTAAACAAAATTATAAAGTGAAAATATTTGAAAAGTTAAATTAAAATATTATTTATTTAATAAACAAAAAATATATTATTTATTTAGAGAAGGGAAAAATGATCATTTTATTCTTCAACTATTTGTAATTAACGTGTGCGCAGTTCTAATTATTGACTTAACAAATTTGGCCCAAAATTTGGTCAATGTTAATGTTTACTAGTTAATAGAAAAACGTTAAATTAGTCGATTAAAACTTAATAAATTCAGAAAATGAGAGTGGATATATAAATATTTGTGGCTATTTACTATATATATACTCTCTAAATTAAATAAAAGAGTTTAGTACATATGGTACCTTCTGGACTGATAATGGAGGTGTTCTGGTGATCGGACTTGTGATGTCGGAGTTCGAAGAAGCTAAAGAAGGAGAAGAGTCTGATGGGTTTCTTTCTAGAAGAATTTTGAAGGATGGTTTTCGGGATGGTTTGGTAGGAAGAAGGAGGACATGGAGGGCGTAATCTCTGTAGAGAAGCCACGACCAAAAGCCTCTCGTTAAGACAGAGAGGACACACACCTTCAATAACATCTACTGGATGGATGTTACAAGAAGATGTTGAGCTTTTGTTCTGTCCTTTCATGGCTTGTCTAAGAGAGAGAGAGAGGTGAAGAAATCGAAGACTGTTTTTGTTTAGAGACTTGATTCGGCAAATCTACTTAAGATGGTGAGAAGCAGAATTTGTGTGTGTGTGTGTGGGTGGATATTGGTTTATGAGCTGTCACTATTTAGAAGATGTTAAATAATGAATGTAATCTGATTTTGAAATTTAACAATGATTCGAAATACGATCATGATTGGTAATGAAAAATATTATAGTTAGGGAATAGTTATTAACACTGTCAATGGTTGGTACATGATCGTTAAAAATTCCTAAATTAGTCTGGATTTCATGTATGACAAAACCATGACTCATATGGATTTAAGTAATTGAAAAGTGTGAACTTAAAGTGTTAAAGGTTACGGCGAATTTTGGCAGATTTTGACGAATAGCTTATTTTAATATTTTTCCGATTTTAAAATTATATAAATACTATTTTAGAATAAAATATATAAATATAATAAATAAGTATGTATCTATTCATTATATTAAAAGAGATTTTGTTTTTTTTATCAATTGATATTAATCAAAACTCAAACGAGCTATTTTCGAAGGAAATTGGTTATATATATGATATGACTAAAAGATTTTTGTTCTTGTTGGAATATTAAATGAACCGCTACTTTCACTTTTGGTGAATGAAAACATTGGTAGTAAAAAACTGGTAACTATGGAAAGATACCCAAAAGTATGCATTTGCAATCAAACATTCTTAGATACCTAAAAGTATGCATTTGCAATCAAACATTTTTATGTGCGTTTAGCACTTTAGTTTAGTTTAAATCTAGATTATTCCATTCTGAGTGAGATGAACTAAAAGTAATAATAATATATAGTTTATTTTAAATTAGTTAAGACATGTTAAAATCTAAATTCCTTAAACTTGTCATGTGTCATGATCTCGTGAGTTAGTAACTATCAAAATCGTACTTTATATAATAAGATACGGCATTTTAAGTAATGACTCCAATATAATCATCGAATTATGTAAAATAACTCGATTTCCAAGGCAACTATGATTTATGGAGTTATCTAAAAAACTCTTATTTCAGTTGTTTAGAGAAAGTAAATTTAATCACGCCATATCGATTTTTAAATGACATTTTGCACTCAAATTATAACTTGTTTCTATTGTTTTCCTACTCCGTCAAATAAAATGTATACACTAAAAACCTAAACGACAATTATAACCAACTTGTGATAACTCATTGTTAGAAAAATCAATCCTGAATTGAGAAGGATTTGAATTTTCTATTACAATTTCAATCATAGTTGATCATTGATATCTCAAATGACAAGAATATCCGACTTTTCACATGTTTGAAGATGATGGACTTTGTTCAAGACCACATGATAATTATAATAGAAGTTGAACCTTATTGACCCTTATAAATAAGCTATATATGTAAACATATACATGTGAGATTGGTAAACATGTGAATGTTGGTGGGTGAAATGCTAATATGCTTGAATGGCATAATCCTTGCATATGAGAAAACTAAAAGCAAACCAATTATCAGGCTGTAATTGGGTCCACACTTTTGGCTCTCCACAATTATTGCCAAGTCTTATATCTTTTGTATATATAACAGTTTCAAAAGTGCATTTGAGTTTGGGAATGTTGTGCTGTTTTTTGTTTTGTAATGCAAATTTGTATATGTTTTCTTTTCGTTAACTTTGACCAACGCCAATGTTTATCTTCTTTTTCTGGTCATTAAAAGTCCTTTAGGTTAACAAACGAATTAGGGTCTGTTTGTTTCATCATTTATCATTTCCATTCAAATGATTCACTTACATGATTTATTTGAATAATACATTTAAATGATATGTTTCATTATTTGTAATTTAATTTAAATGAAGCATTTAAATGGATCTTTATTTGTTTGATCATTTTGTACTTCATCCACATTGTCATTTAGATAAAAATGACTAAGATACTCATGCTTTCATTTTGAAAAATGACAAATATTCAACATTTGGATAGATCATTTGGATGGAGAAACAATATTAAATTACAAATGAAAATTGATTAAAATACTCATGCTTTTATTTATTTAAACTCTTCGACAAATTGATTGATTAATATATGCAATGAGTATTACAGTTTTTAAAGTCAATCCACGTAAATATACTGTGTTGTACCATTGTTCATTCAATAAACTTTTTCTCCAAACAATATTATATTTTTACGCTTTTTGGACTTCCAACTTAAACCAATTACCAATAAATTGATTGATCAATATTTTTCTTTTATTAATCAATTTCTTTTTCATTTTTCCTACTAGATTAGAACCCCTATGATACACAAGTTTAGTATTCTTTTTTATTAAAAGTTAATAAATAAAAGAATATTTAAAAATATGGAAAATTTTCTAAATATTTTTTCACTAAATAATATAAAAATTATCAAAATATATATTTCTATTTTATTTTATTAAATTTATAAACGAAAATAAATAATTTATTATTAATCTCTCTAAATTTATTAGAATTTCATCTTTAATTACAATAGCCATTTAATCACAATAACTATCTCATTAAATAATATTCTTAAAATTTACGAGTTTATATTTAAAAAAATAGAAATATGAGAAAATATAGCAATATATTGAAGCAATATGTATATCTATACTATAGAATACTCGAGACTATTTGCTTTTTAGGGTGTCCACATAAGATTTTAAACAACCAATCGAGATTAGTCATTTCGCTAATTAATATTTATGAAATTATTCTTATTTTTACTATATAAAATATGGTTTTCAAAGTTAGTAACTCATAAGATCATGACATATGTCAAGTCTATCAATTAGATTTTGACGTGTGATAGATTTGTTTTTTACCTTTTTCCTCAAAAAAAATAGAAAACTAAAAAAAAGAAACATATTTACATTTACTAATTTATATGTCTATATCTAAAATATTTATTTATTTATTTAACTAAAATGAAAAACTAACAATAAGATGGAGTGTATAGAATTAAATTATATATATAATTTATTTTGTTTTACACAAACGATCTTCTTATATTATGATAAAATAGATATTTAAATTGTATTGAAAAATCGAATTTAGAAGATTGAAATTTGGGTTAAGAAAATACTAAATTAAATACAGAAAAGTATGTGAGTTAGTTACTATATAAACTTTAAATATCATCAATAAGATGGAGTGTATAGGGTCTGGATAGTCCATGTTACTAATGTGTATAGGAAAGCTAATCGCATAGTGAATGGATTTGCAAACTATGCGTTTTAATTACTGCTTGGTCTACATTTATTTGATATTTATCCAACAGTTGTAAATCCGACATTGTTAGAGGATACATATGGAATGTCGTTTCCACAGAGTGTCCGAGTTAGTTTTTATGTTATGAATAAATCATAGGGGCCATGTGCCCCCTATACATTACCAAAAAAAAGATCAAGTGTATAAAATAACAAGATTGTTTAATATGATGAAATATATAGTTAAAATGTATAGTAAAATTGAATGTTGTATGATTGAAATTTTATTTAATACAAAAATTACTAAATTAAATATTAGAAAAAATGTGTGGATCAATATTTACTTTATAAAATTGAAATAATTTTGATGATTTTTTGAATAAATTTATTTCTTACACTCGCCTATTATACGGGCCTTATCTATTTCATTGTTATTGAATAGATATAAGGTAATGTCATAAACAATATCGGATTTAGGAATATTGGTGAGAAATGGTATCGATTTCTTTTGCAATTGGGAATTATGTGAAGGTTCGACGATTGGCTATGGATGTTTGACAGCTAGCTTCGCAGCAGCAGATAACGGTCATAAATTGTGTTTATGGTGCTATGTAAAGATTAGGGAATTGTAATTCTACTCAAATAGTTTGCTAAGTGTTGTTTTCTATGTGTGTGTGTTCATCAGGACTCTCTTCTTTTTTGGTTGTTTTGAGCTAACCTACAAGCCCTTGATGTTCCTACACACTGTTTCGGTCAAAGGAGGTTTCAATGTTGTATGGAACTAAATATTGTTTATGATTGTTCACTGATTAGGGTTTTTCATTCAGTGACCTTTATGTATGTGACAAAAGCCAACATGGCTACTGTCGTGGCTAACTTGACAAAGAATCTAGAGCAAGTTTCTAAGACTTTTATTGTGAGTTTTTTTTTTTTGCTTTATATATGGTGTTTTTTGTGATAAATTTAGCTACAAAGTTAAAACTAGATCTTAATCCTTTGATTGTCACGTTGTGAAAAGGCTTTTAACACAAATGATTCAGAGTGTCGATGAGAACTGATAAGGTAGAAAACCAGATTGCGCACAAATTTGAAGAGACCAGAAAATTGAGCACAAATTTGAAGAGACCAGCAAAATCTAATCTACCAATTTCAGGATTTGCGTTTAGAACCTGATAATAAAATGAAGAATTGATATTTCGTTGGGTGCATATGGTGTGCATATGATCTTTTGTAGCCATCATATTAAACTTTGCATACAATAAGTTAATAAAAAGAAGTAAAACAAAAAAAGAAGCAAACGAAAAGTTTTTTTTTATGTATGCAACCATTTTTCTTGTTTTATGTGTTTTGGAATTTTTGTAAAAAGCTGAAAATTTTCTTCAAAATTAAATGTTTACAGATTATGTACCATAATAAAATGAGTTAATTTATTAGCAATATGTCAAACTGTTCAATGTTTTCTACTTTTGATAATTTGACCATTTTTTTGAAGTAAGAAAAATATTTAATTTTGATTTAACAGCAATATAACAACACATAAGATAATTTTTCGTCCTTAGATTTGAGATACATGTTCTTACTATTTGACCGAGATCTAAAAACAACTATTTTAGTAGGTTTAGGAAAATTTGAATCAATCAAAAAAACTAATTATGTGAAGAGCAAGGCTTTTTAGATAGAGCTTTAGAAATTTGAGAGAGTTACGTGTCAACCGTTGATTGGGTGATGATTATAACAAAAACAAAAACACGCGTGTAGAGTTTTCTCTTCGTCATTTATCGCTCTAATGATTGAACATGAGATTTTTCCGATGATTCTGTTGATTGAGAGTAAACTTAAGTGTGAAATTGTGGTGTTTGAGAGTTGGTTTCGTTGGATTCTTCATCTTGACGGCCGCTGCTCCTATTTCTTTCTAATGGTATGATTGTTGTTCGAGGTATGAATTTCGAATTCGATCATGGTAAATTCTGCTGTTTGATATAGATTTGTGATTGGATTTCAATTCGGGTTCTTCGTTAGGGTTTGCGTTAGGGCTAGACTCAATATTCAATACAATGTAAAGCCAATTTCAGAGTATTCAAAAGCTCATCACAAGCTCCAAATTTAAAACTTCATTAGTCCACTCTTCCTTCACAATTGAAGCTACCCATTGAGGAAAATCCATCCAACTCGTCGGCTATCATGGAGATTTCCCAGTAAAAGCTCCAATATGATGATCCCCTAGCTGTAGACATACCTCACTTTGATTTCTCTATTCAATCTAACTAGCTCGTTTACTTACTGCTAATTGAAATCATGATGACGAAAGAAAATTGTCAAATTTGTTGCATGAATTGCAGGTACTAATTGATTCCGTGTTTTTTTTTTAATACTAAAAACTGTTTGTGATGGCTACTGTCGTGGCTAACTTGACAAAGAATTTGGAGCAAGTTTCTAAGATCCTTGCGGTGAGTTTTTTTGCTTTATGTATGATGTTTTTGGTGATATATTTAGCTGCAGAGTTAAAACTGAATCTTAACTCGTTTGATTGTCAGGCTGCGAATAGGCATTTAATGCAAAAGATTCAGAGTGTCGATGATAAAGTAAAAAAGCAGATTGATCTCAACGAGGAAATCAATAGCCAAGTATGAATTATGTTGGTGTTTACTTTTTCTTTAGTTCCTATGATTAGAACGATTGGATTTTTTTTTTTGAATTTAATGCTAATTATATTCAAAAGAAACACATTTTTACACCGAGTGCGGCGATAATTTAAAGGACAATAAGCTGAAATAAGATTAAATATGCTTACATGGTCGTGCCTATTGGCAATAAGAAAGGCATTTGCCAAAAATATAAAAAAACTTTTTAGGGTCCCCAAATCTAGTAAATATAGTGTATTAGAGTGGTTTTAGAGGACTCTTTATTTTGTGAACACCCAAGTTCGAGTTCTTTAAATAATGTTTTTTACATATATACACAATTAGGCTTAAGAAAAAGAAAATTGAGAATGGATTAAAAGAGAGAGTTTACTGAGATAGAAAGAAGGAAGATTGTGTCTTAGTTTTTTTGTTTTTTTCTTATTTTTTTATTTTTAATAATCATATCTTTTGGAATTTATTTTCCATTTATTTTATTTGAAATGTTATATTGAAAAAGCTAAAAAAAATGTTTTTTTTCTATTCCTAAGCTACCAATTTTAATCTCGCCTTAAGCCCCGATAAGCCTAGGCATGACACTGTAGTGCTTAGATAACTTGAGAATTAGTGCTTTGATGCAAACCACAGCTTGTAGACCACTCGCATAACGCCTGTCTCCCATGAGCCGTATTGATGATCATTGGTTTCGAATTTGCTTGTCTAGCCATCTAACTAGCCGAGCTGATGGGTTGAGATCATCCCCATGCATTCTTTACCATTCCTCTCTCTCCATAATGCATAGACTACAACCTGAAACACATCTGTAGTGCGTTGAACAGTTTTTGACAAACTTGATGTGCTTGTGGTTATGCTACACATGTCATTTCTGCTCGTGAGAATATCAACTCACATGAGATGGATTTGGAATTATTGCATAATTTGATTACTGGACTTGTGAGTCTTAGTTTTATTTTGCTACGCCATATATGAGCAATGATGAATATCAAATGTAAACACTTTAAGCTCATTTATATTTTATCCCACTCAAAACTTTGTTTAACCAAAATTTGTTCAAGATTACAACTAATCGAAACTTTGCTGAGGTTGCGTCATTAGTGTCTTTATGTGTGACAATTTCTTTTGTACTCAGTACTGAAACTTTGCTCCTTGTGTTGCGTCACGTGATGAGTTCTTGAATGTTCTGTTTTGGCGTAAAAGTCATTATTTTCTCATCATTCTTGAATCTGACTAAGGATCAAAGCTTTTGTTTTGAATTGTCTCCTTGAGCAACCTAATATTGTGAATTGTATGTTTTGTCAGAAAAGACCAAAAACATTCTTGTTGCATCATTCTTGAATAAAGTTTGTCTAGAAACTCATTTGCATTGACTTTGGAACAAACTTAATATTCAATGTTTGTACGAATTGGATTCGCAAAGGACCAGAGAAACGGGACGATTATGATTAGAAAGGAAGAGTACCCGGCTTCTCTGCTTTATCTTCCTGCAGTTGTTGAGTCTTTTAAAACTTATGATGATTTTGCTTAATCCTTCTTTTTGTCAAAACTGCTGATATTTTGGGCAGGTAAAATCAATTTGCTTGATCCTTCTTTTTGTTTTTCTGCGTGAATTTTGACTAAATAGTAAATATGAATGTTTTCATTTGTTACACAGATGATTGTGGTTAAGGAGCATGATGACCTAGAGAGAAGTGAATTAGAAGATTCTGGTGATTCAATGTGAGTTTTTACTATAAAGAGATTTTTCTTAAGAAAGCTTTAGAGTGTGAGCAAGTTATGTCTTAGAAAATAATGGATAAAATTAATGTCCCACGATTTGATAATGTCTTCTTCAACCTACAATGAAAATGTTGTTTTGTGTTCAAGTATGACAGTGTTGGTACTAAACCTATCAAAAGCTGGAATTTAAATTAAAAGCTCTGGAATAATAGACGAATAATAGAGAAATTAGCTGATATTATATTTTATTAAGTAAATTAACTGATACATGTGAAGTATAAGAGGAACAATATCATCAGAGTCCGCTGCCGTATGGAACTTGACTTGCTTTCAGCCACATTTCTCCATATAATAGCTTGATAACAGTGAATTTCGTAGCCTCTTTAGGATCTGTAATAACTCTGAACCCTGACCACGCTACCCTTTTGCTAGAAGTTACTATTGTAAAAGTGTAGAGTTTGAAGAGTGATAAGAGAGAAGTACTTGTTTTAATGAAAAAGTCTCAAATATGAATCTTACTCATTAACATAATGTAGGAAAAACTTGTGTTGATGGACTTATCACGAACTAAAATTGCTAGTATGCTAAAGTGATATTGAGTTCTGGGACAAATTACTTACATTCAAAAACCATTTTTTTTAAATCATATTTGATATAAGGTCATTACAATCCTAATGGGTAATCCACATATTCCATTATCAAAATATCATTTTTGCCATTAGTATATATGATATTAATCCCAAAAATTAGTTTATTTGTGTATAAATTTTGAAACATTACATAAAAATAGACGAGAACAAATATTTCATTTACCTTTTGGTTCTCCAATAAATAAATTCAAATCTCATCCAAAATTTGAACTAAAACTTAAAAAATTAACTAATATATATATATATATTTATATGTAAATTGACACAACTTATAGTATTATACATAAAATCATTATACTAAAATTCAGTTACTTTTTATATTTATCATATTTAGTTTATGATTTTTTACTGTATCAAATATGTGTGCAATTTTTCAGGAAATTTTGTGCATTTATTATGAAAACTTTAAGCATTTTTCTAGTTATTTGTCTTTATCTCATAGTCCAAATACATATCACCAAATCAGATGACTTTAAAATTATTAGCAACTTAATGTTTGGAGGATGAACATGCAGAAAGTCATATGGCTTGATTCGGTTGGTAAGATAACTCTTTATCTACATTACTTTGGGACTGTTGATTTTTTCTTTTTTGTTGCAGCCTATTTGGTGCTAAAGCTTGTAGCCATGTTTGACTTTGTATTCTCCATTTTGAGTATAGATTCGAGGAAATTAAATCTGACATTTTTGTAAGGCTAAGACGAATAGACAAAATCTTCTTGGTCAATTGGGTGTTTTAGCTTTGTATGATCTTGGACATGAGATCATGTCATAATTCTTTTTAGTAGGCCATTTTTAGGAACTCCTTTTCTTTTAACCATTAGACCAATTTTGTTGAGGATTGAGATAGTCCTGGATTAGTTATGCATGTGATCCTGAAAAGAAAATAAGGCTGCAAATGGTTGCACGTTTAGATAAACAAAATTGGATGGAAAGTAGATTCATTCCAATTTTTACCATTTGAGTTGAAAGTGTAAAATTTATTATTCATCTCATTTATCTCGTTCATCTCTTTTCATCTTTAAAGAGATGAACAAAGACTGCAAATGGTTATCACTAAAAACAAATTGGAGGAACAAAGACCGCAAATGATTTTCACTAAAAACATATTATTCATCTCCAATTTATTAATCTCTATTTTAGTGGATGAAAAGATTCTTAAATTTCTCTTCTTTGTTCATCTAACTAACGTAAAATATAAATGAATGAGATGAATAATTTTCTTACATTTTCATCCTAATTGATGAAATTTGAAAGAACTATTGTTTTCATCTCAAATTATTCATCTCATAGTGTAATCATTGAAATCGACACATGATGCGTGTTTAATTTCATCTCAGGCTTTTACCGGAAAGACCACACGACTACTGCAGGTGCACAACAAATTGGAGTAGTATTTAAGGATTGAATCCACAAGGAGTGTAGTTACAAGGAAGAACTCAAGTTAAATAACCTGGACCAAGAAAAACGAAAGAGTAGGGTTTTGTGTATGCAGTGAAAATAAGTGAAAAGTGCAATAAAAATAAGAAAGCAATAAAAGGAAACTATAAAAAGGCAACAAAGTAAAAGACAATGAAGAGAGCAGTATAAAATAAGTAAACGAAAGCGTTAGGTCATCGGGGGTTTTCTTCAGGCAACATGGTTCAAATAAAAGGTATAGATCCCAATTCAAGTGATAACATTGTTAGGTTTGTTTACTTCCAAATTCTCGGACATACAAAACTCATTCAAGTTCAGCTAACCCTAACGGTTAGTAGGCGGAAGCCATCTAATCTCCATGTACCTCACTACTCAGTTGCCTCACGGCTAAGAGAGCAAATATGGTAACGACATATAGATCAAAGCATTAAGTTAAAGTTCAATTCTAGTCCATAAAGCCCAATAACTCGGCGGCCAGCAACGGTTATAACACAATATTTATTCGTGAGTTAGTTCAAGCAATTATACGAGATTTTGCCAAGTATGAAATACCTAAGATCAGGTACTAGGTGACGTGCCGGACATACATGCATTAAGATCAAACCCAACTAGAAAGAGCAGTGTAAACGATCAAACTAAACCATAAAAACCGCCAACCTAAATTTGATCTAAAGTTCCCATGCCATGAATGCCCTTCGAAACCCCCTAAAACCTAACTACAATTCTACTCACACATACTCAAAGAACACAACATCATATGAATAAGAAATTGCATAAAAAGAGTAAATGTATAGAAAAGGGTTTAGAGATCTTCTCTTGATATCCAAAGCTAATGAATCTTCTTCCTTTTACAAGTAGAGAATAGAGAATAGATCAGAAGAAAAGAGAAAACAAATGAAGAACAAGAGGACGGCTCAGCGGCAAGAGAGGCAGCCTAATTTGCTGGGTGTCCTCTTTGGTTTCCCCTAATCTTAGGATATATAGGTTTCATTAGGTTAAAGGTAGAAACGTCTTTCGGTTGATTAGTAAGTGATGGGCCAAGTTCTTGGGCTTCTTGGGAAGGCTTGAAGTCAGCGGCATGAGGAAGAGAAGGACTTGTTGTGTGAATTTACTAGAATGAATTTTTATATGAATTTATAAAGTACCATTCTCAAAGTCAGCTATTGCATATAATTAAAATTTTGTGCAGAGAGAAGATCCTATGTATAAATCAATATTTCAAAAAATAAAAAATTACCAGAGAAAAAAACATGAGATAGTGAGAACATCTATCAGCAAGAACATTGAATTCTCTTTGATACGAAGAAAAAAAAATATTGAATATTCTTTTGTGTGCAAAAGCTTTGCTTTCCATTCAATCAGTAAGTTAAAGTAAAGCTTTAATGACGTTGACATAGTCCATTGACATAATGACGTTGAAAAAGACTCCATCGCCTCAAGTCTCGTCGGCACAAGACACGCTACACAATAAGATAGCATGGTGATTAGGAGAATCAAACGATTTCTCGGCTTAAAACCCGGAAACCAAAGACGGAAACAGGTGATAAGAGTTCTTACCATGACGGAGGAGGGTGAGATAAATGTTCTCTCCATAAAGGAGGAGGGTGAGATAAATGTTCTCTCCACAAAGGAGGAAGGCGGAGCCAAGGTTTTCTTTGGGAAGCTTGGACGCCGGGGACCCTCAAGGTCATGTAATATTGGAGCTCTAATACACGGATTGGATATACATCGGAAGTAATCGCATCCTTTCCGTGAAGATGGAAGCCAAATACAAGACTAAAAAACTTTGGGATGAGATTGTTGGAGTGAGATTGTATGACTTGCTTCCGAGTGTAAACGGTGAAGATGATATCCAGTAGAAACAACATTGGCTGGGAATTCCATGATTGACGAAATTGATAGGTCAAACTCGAGAACAATAGGGTCTTCCATTGAAACGGTTCTTCTGAGATAACCCGAGATCAATTTCTCAAAAGAATTTGGATACATTGAAAGCGATACCATAAAAGGGATGTCAAAATATCTAACCGGTATCGACTTTGGTGGAGACCAAATCCAATTAGATGGGAGAAGCATCGTGACGTAATCAACAATACTCGGCTGGCCAAAAGAAATAGAGAGACAGACCTAGGCCAAGGTGAGTAACTTGTTGGGCCATAAACCTCATAGATGGGCCTTGAGAAGAAGCATGTTGGGCCAATTATCAACCAGCAAAAGAATGGGCTCAGCCCATAAAGGGAAACCATTGAAACAATTAGGTTTGTGCCGCTATTTGTCGTCACCTTCATCACAGGAGAGGTCGACAGTTTCAAGCTCCACAACAGTATCAAGTTTTCCTGTGGCTCAAAGATGAGGCGTCGGAGGTACAATGTAAGCACATGTGGAGGTGCAAGCCTTGCAATCGACGATGTCCGGTGAGCAGAATCTTTGGAGGAAGCCAATAAAGACGTAGATCTATAGACTCCAAGAGATGCGGTGAGGCAAGTCTCAGTTTTTCAAGGTGTAGTGCCGCTGGGTTATGAGCAGAGATTAGGTCAAAAGGTAATTTTCGGGAAGACGCCTCCTTTCTCCGTCATAGATCTTAGAGCTTTAGAAAAGTTAAATAAAAGTGGAAAAAACTCATAAACGTTTGAGAGGGGAAAGTAAAAGAAGCCAAGACAAGAGATCCGAGAGGAGTTGAAGATGCAACAAAAAGGAAAGGAAGAGAACAAGTCTCGACGCCGGCAAGCAATGGCTCCGCCAGTGTTAGAAAGCATTGTTGAAAGAGGTTTTTCGATACTTGAGCCTGAGAGCGTTTTCTAGTAATTTTGTTGGAAAGTCATTAAATATTGAATTTCCTATGAGAAGATATATGTTCTCTCTCTCTATCTCATGTTCCTTAACCAAAGCCAAAAAAAAGTTCTTGCTATCAAAGGTAATGGAGCTTATACTTTTGTTGCTGACTCTACTCTTGGTTCTGGTTTTGCACATGAACCACCTACCCTGCCTAAAGAATAATGTATGATATTTTTTCTTGTTTTTTTTAATGTTAGGTCATTTGATATTGATTTATTTTTCTTTTGTAGTGCAGGTCTTAAAAATAGTCGGAGAGAAGTTAATGAAGACTAGTTGGAACTTCACTGTGAATCCCAGTGATGTTTCAAAGAGTGGAGTATGGAGAAATCTTACAACTCCAGAAGGATCTGAAGATATCGTATATGCAGCTGCAACAGAACTATATGCCATGTAAAACTTATATTTGTGTGATATTTCATGTTTAATTTGTATATATTGCTTTAACTATAGTTTATAGATAAAACTAAATAGGAAATTAAAACTTTAAGTTGTATTTATTTTAGTAATATTGTTTGTTTTGTTTAATGTTTAAGATTGTATAATTGTATTTTGATTGTTAATTCTAGGATTTCACCCATAATATATTAAATTGTATTAATATCGACATAAACCTGTTCTATCATATAACCCTATCTCGTAAAATTTAATATTATTTTTTTATTTTTTTATAAAGGTCAACAATATAATATTTGAAAATTCATATAAGTTTAATATCAACTCAAACTTCATAATTATATTTTTTACCAAAAAAAAAACATTTACTAATAATATTTTGATTGTTACATTTAGGATATCACCCGTAATATAACTTCATGTATTAATATATTTACTAGATTTTAATCCACGGTACTAAATCTTTTTAAAAAAGTAAAAAATTTACTTGTTTAGAAGATTTAAAATATATATGATTTAATTTTCTGTATTTTCTAAATGTACAACTATAATATCTAAATATTATTTAGTATATAATTACTATGTTTAATTTTTACTGTTTAAAAATATAGGAAAAATAACATTACAGTTTATTAAGTTAAAATCTAGATTGTAACTAAATAATTCAAATTTTAATTATATTTGTTTTATTAATATTATTTATTTTGTTTAGTATTTAAGATAATATAATTGTATTTTGATTTTTATATCTAGGATTTCACATATGGTATACCGTCTCGTATTACTATCGACCCAAACCCGTCATATCATCTAATCCCGTTTAGTGAAACTAAACATATTTAATGGATTTCACCCGTGGTATAGCGTCTTGTATTTTATCGACCCAAACCCGTCTTACCATCTAACCCCCTTCAATGAAATTAAACACTATTTTGTTATTTTTGTTTTAATAATACTTTAATTGAAAAGATATATAATTTAAATCAATTTATTTTTTTACTTCAAATGGTTATTTAATTGTATAAAAGTTCAGATATTATAAATATTATAAACCCGTCCTACCATCTAATCTCGTTCAGTGAAATTAAACATTATTTTTTTGTTTTTTGTTTAAATAATAGTTTTATTAAAAAAATTGTAATTCAAACCAATTTAAAAGTTTTTTTCAAATGATTATTTAATTTTTATAGATTTCACATATTATAAATATTCTAATCGTTTATTCCGTTAAATATTCGAAATGTTTAATTAACTACAATATTTTATCTTTTAATCAAGTATATATTAATAATGTCCTAAGGAGGGGTATTGGATAATTGAATTCAAAAGAATTAAAATGAATAGAAAAATAAAAGATTTTAATGTATTTGAAAAATTCTATCCAAATCACACCATAATAGGTGGGATTTGTTTCTTCACGTTTTTGTCTTTCATTTCTTTTAAATTCTAATCAAATCACATTGCCATTAAAACAATCTTAATGTTGAATAACAGTAAAATTTAAAAGAATTCTAAAATCAACAAATTAAATAACAGTAGAATTTAATAGCATTCTAAAACCAATCAATTGAATAACACTAGATTTAAATAGAATTCTAAATTCTTTCATATTCAATTAAAATCATACCTTCAATAACCCCCCTAAGATTTCTCCTTTTTTAAGTAATTAGAATTGATGAAGATATATTAGATAAGGGAATGTTACTAATTAAGAATATTAATTAATTGAAAATAATTAATGTCAATAACATTTTTTATAAATAAATTCCAACTTGAGGATTTATTTCATAAAATGGCTGCAAAAATGTATATGTAAATATCTAGCGGTTAGACGGACCGGCCCGCGGGTATGTTGAAGTGTAGTCGGCGAATCATTATACACTTCTCTCTATGTATCACCACTGAAGAACCTTCCTTCATTCTTGAAACTAATAATACGGCTCACCTATTGGCTCCTCTTTTTTATAGAGGAACAAAGTCAGTGCTTGGGTTTAACAAACCCTAAAGTCTTGTCACGTGTGGTTAAATGAACCTGTGACATTCTGCATCATTTTGAGGTATTGCTACACTTTTAAAAGCTTAACCAAACTCAAATCTGCAACTTCTTAAACCTGCTACAAACAGATGCCTTTTCCTTTCCTTTCAAGATTAAATCATCAACCAACAGTCTCCACCTTGATTCTAGCTTGAATGACCTGATGTGAGTTATTTTTAATTCTTGTTTGAACACATTTAATCTCAGCTCTATGTATTGTTGAATGTTCCACGATGGTTACAAGTGGGACTAACCTCTTGAACTTGTGTATGACGGAAGAATAACTTTAGACACCCACCATGGTTTGAAGCAACTTGTGTACGCACACACATATTACATGTTGATGTTTGCCTTTGTTTCAAGCATTTTTTTAGTAAATCTGAAGAATAGTTCGGGTTTGATCAACTCTTGAATTTAAACAGAAAACAAGAATACTAAAAAATACCTGAAACTGAAACATAAAACTAAAACTGAATTATTGAAAAAAAAACTTGAAACTCGAACATAATCACAAACTCAAGTACTAAAGATAAATTTAAAGGATGGTAGTGACATGGTGTTGTGAACGTATGGTTTATACGTTTTGATTCCACATCAAAACCAAAACATATTCTTACAACCTATACTCCACAAATCAACCCAACACCATAAAAGTTGTTAGTTAAGTCTGCTTGTCTCAATGTTAGACTAGTTTTGAAACATTATATAGTCACTTAATTGTTAAAATTTACCTTTTTAATTTTTACCGGTAATAAGAAAAAATTATTACTAAATCGATGTAAAACATTTTATTATGTAGAATAACGTAATTTGATAGAATCAAATTTCGATGGAAAATATCATTTTTAAATATACTTTTTAATGACAATCATATTAAGAATTTAAAAGAAAACAAAAATATCTCAAATTCCCGATATCAAAATTATATTATCTTCTTCTTTTTTGTTTAGACCATTTTTCAGGTCCGTCTCTAACTCATGGCAGTGTATGACAAATGCAATGAGTCCATTACAAAATTCAGAAAAATTCTTAAAGGAAAAAGGCTTATTTTCTAAAAAAAATATTAAAAGGTTTTAATCGTTTTTTGGATTTTGCCAAAAACGCATAAATATATTGAGATGGAGCTGCCATTTCTTCAATAACAGTGTCAAACATATAACGACATTCATTTTCTAGAACTTTAGTTTTAAATATTCAGACACCACTTACAAAAAAAGAATATATTAATTAAATAAGAAAAAGTAAACATTGAACATCCCCATTTAGTCGGTACGATTAACTCGGCTAAATATTAAATGGGCTTAACTAGTTGGGCTTATTTTAACACTAAATTGGCCCATTAAAACTTCCCAAAATGATATTGGTTCGAGATATTCGATGACGTGGGCACCAATAAATAAACACACAGGTCTGCTTTCATACCTTCACGCTCTCTCACTGATCATTCACAATCTCTCTCTTTTTACACCGGCGATAATTTTCCGATCCCGATTATAAGATGGCGAAGGAACCAGTTCGTGTTCTTGTTACCGGAGCTGCAGGTAATTTCAGATTTTACCGATCTTGTTTCTTCTATCTCTCGTTATCGATTCGTATCGCCAGATCTTTATATAGCACCAATTTTTCATAATCAGAAAATTTAATCGATCCTTGAACCATATTTTGGATTCCTATACTGTGATCTGAAGAGACAAATGTATTCGATCAAAATTTCGCTTTAGAAAAGTAGAGTTTTGGTTTTTCTTTTACTTTTGAGTGAATCATGCTATAATGTGAGATCTAATTGTTTAATTTTTTTTTTAAATCATTGTTTCATAATAGAATCATTGTTTTATTTTTAAAAGGAATTTTGGTTAAATATATTTAATATATTAATTAATTAGATTTTAAAATGTTAACTTATGAGTGGTTACTCTGTATTAGTTGTGTAAAATTCTATAAATTTTGGTTTAATATTACATAATTATAATTACTTATCTTCCTTTTTTATAAGTTTAATATTACATAATTATAATTATTTAGTTTCTTATTTTTATAAGTTTAAATTTAATATTTGTTATTTTTCTTTTAACAAGAAAATAGAAAATAATTACTCTTTATGTTCCTTTTTGTTTGATTTTCTAGGAAAAAAATTGTTTTAAAAAGATTGATTTTTTTTAAGTTTTTAATACAATATTTATTAGGTTTTTAATAAAAAATAATTGAATATTATACTTTTAAAATTATAGAAAATTATAAAATACAGAAAATAATACACTTAAAATTAACTTTAATATATTTACTTTAAAATTTATGTTTTTTCTAAACAATAAAGGAACAAAAAGTACTATTTTCAAAAATATTAATTAAATAAATATTAATTATCGATGTGGCAGGATAATAAATCGGATTGGATAACCGGCCAAACATGTTTCACATCTCATGGGTCGAATCTCCGGTCCCCTCCGGTTTAAAAATGATGGGCTAATAACAAAAGTCAAAGACTCAAAAAAGTTGTTAGTTAAGTCTGCGTCGAATCACTTGCAAACAATCAATAGCTTCATTTCAATCTTCGGTGAACAATCAATCTCGAAGAAGACGAACATAAAATTTTCAATTTCTCTGTAATCTTCGCTTCTTGCGAAACCAATTCTCTATGTCAGGTCTGTCTCGTTCTCCTCCTTCTTCATCTTTCGATTTCTGTGCATGTTCGTGTTATTTTTCCAATAAAGTTTTGATTTTTCGACATACCCAGATTGTGATTATGTGTTAGATTATGCTTTCGGGTTTTCAAAGTTATGGGTAGTTCTTGAATTATGTTGAAGCTTTAGGTAAGGGTTTTAAAAAGCTGAACTTTTATGTGAATTGTACCAAACCCTTGTTTAAAGTTTGTATTTTTGCAGGTAATCAAGAACCAATCTTGGTGAAAGAAGAGAGTGTGGTTGGTATACCAACACCACTCTTGAAGCTTAAAAGTTGGCAATGGTGGGTTCTTGTATCCGTTAACATCTTTTTCCTTATTGGTGGTCAAGCTGCTTCGGTTCTTCTTGGTAGGTTTTACTATGATGAAGGTGGAAACAGTAAATGGATGGCAACTCTTGTTCAAACGGCTGCTTTTCCTATACTCTATATCCCGCTTTTGCTACTTCCGTCTTCGGCTAGTGTAGAGTCTTCGGAGAGTTCGTGTTCACTCAAGTACATTGTTTTGATCTATGTTTTGCTCGGTGTGATCATTGCTGGAGATAATATGTTATACTCTGTTGGACTTTTGTACCTCTCTGCATCGACGTATTCGCTCATTTGCGCTACTCAGTTAGCTTTCAACGCGGTGTTCTCTTATTTCATCAATGCTCAGAAGTTCACTGCTTTGATTCTCAACTCCGTTGTTCTCTTGTCGTTCTCCGCTGCTTTGATAGCTCTCAATGATGATGCGGATACTCCTTCTGGTGTCTCCAGGTCTAAGTATATTGTTGGGTTTGTGTGTACACTTGCTGCGTCTGCTCTCTATTCTCTGTTGCTATCTCTTATGCAGTTCTCGTTCGAGAAGATTCTGAAGAGGGAGACGTTTTCTGTGGTTCTTGAAATGCAAATCTACACTTCTTTAGTGGCGACTTGTGTTTCGGTTATAGGGCTTTTTGCTAGCGGGGAATGGAGAACGCTGCATGGGGAAATGGAAGGTTATCATAAAGGGCAAGCCTCTTATGTACTGACCTTGGTCTGGACAGCAGTTACTTGGCAAGTGTGTTCTGTTGGAGTCGTGGGTTTGATATTTCTGGTGACGTCGCTCTTCTCAAACGTCATTAGTACGCTCTCTCTAGCTGTGACTCCACTAGCAGCTTTGGTTGTGTTCCGTGATAAAATGAGTGGTGTTAAGATTATGGCAATGCTGATCGCTATTTGGGGTTTCGCTTCTTATGTTTACCAGAATCATATTGATGACTTGAAAGTAAGACAAGCACGACAACAAGCTCAAGCCGGGCGGGTAGAACCGCCCTGTTGATTCTGCGATGATTCAGGCAGAAACATTAATTTAGAAGGCTATACGTTCTGTTTAGATAAGCAACAATAATTGTCACTCGTAGGACAAGCTACTGGTCTTGCCATATTGTTTCTGAAATCAAATGTGTCGTACGAATGTATGATCAAGTCTAATATACTGGTAGGTAAATGGAACTTCGTGAATAGACCTTAGAATTGATGAAACCAATACTATAACTCATATGGTCCTATCTCTCTATCATTCTGCTTGGTTGTGTTACGTTATTTTTAAAACATAAAACACATCACCTCTTTGCTTTGATTGGCTCTCTGATTTGCTATACTCTGGCTTAGCTTTTAATAATGCCATGGAAATTGGCAACTTGTAGAGAGAACTCATTTGCTATTAAACTGATACCGAAGTGTAGAGATATGCATATGCTTAACCAAACGCATTGTTTAGACATGAGAATGGCCAAGAAGATTTCCTTATCGATCATCTTGTTTGTTCTAAAAAAAATACCGGAGTTTTTAGTGAATCTGATTGGTCTTTTCTAAGTACTAATCGACTTCATCCTTATCAAATGTGATTGGTTTCATCATTTGAGCTAATTATATCTGATTCTTGTACATAATTTTAGTATTCGTCTCTGTTCTCTATTCTCTATTCTCTATTCATGTATTGATGTTCTTTCCTTCTGGTTTTGCTTCTTTCTAATCTTTCAGGAACAGCTCTAAAACAACCAAGAAGAAGATTGAAGATCTTGTAGAGAAGAAGAAGAAGAAGATGTAGCAGGACATGAGAAGAAGAAAAGCATGTGTAGTTTGGGTAATTAGGTTTGGGCCTCTTAACATGTACAGCCCATAAGCAAGATATCGTAAATATATAATTAGGTTTGGAAGTTTAATTGTCAAAAAAAAGAAATGTCAAATATAATAATTTAAAATTTATTTGATTGTAAAAATGTATTTGATCAGTAAGTTAAAAATTAATATGGTTAGATTAAGAATTAAAATATAATTAGATGAAACATGAGCATTTCAGTAAAAAAAAAATTATCAGAATCATTTAAATAGATCATCTAACTAAACAAACAAACAAAGTTTTAAAATAAAAACAGATAGATAAATCATTTAGATGAACCACCAAAAATTGAAACGAACATTATTCAAATAAATTAGTCAGATGAATCATTTGGATAGACATCCCAAATGAGCAAACGAACAAGTCTTTATTTTAACTTGGGAAATGTCTTTACGTTAAGTTTGACTTTGTAACTTACATCAATAAAATGATTTTGTACCTTTAGAGTAATTGATAAAAAAAATTTCTTGAAATTTACACTTAATTTGTTTTTAGTAAATGTTATAAGTTACATTGGAAACACTAAAGAAAAAAACAACTCTTATAAAAACCAAAACAAAATATTTATATGGAACAAGAATTTATAAAAACATATTTTAGCTTAACAAATAATTTCCAAATAGTGAAAACAAGAACTCTGTGTTTCCAAACAAGATTTTAAACTTGGTCAAAATTGAAAACGTATTTGTTTATATGGGACAAGAATTTGGAGACTACGGAGGAATCGATGTAGTGGGATAAAAAGATTCAACTTTAATTTTTCTTACAAGACATATAAGACAAGTTAGGTTAACATAAGACAACAAAGAGACTACATAGAGTTTATTAAACTACAATAAACACAGAATTAACACAAATTATCTAATAAGATTAGAATTGTGATTAGGCCAAGAGCCAGAAATTCTTCTGCCATCGTGTATTGATCAAGTACCCACCAACACCTTTGCATTGTTTTCTCACACCAATCGTTAAACAATCTGCACCGTTGATGCAACGATTCACGAGCTCCTCTGATCTGCTAGGTCCACATAAGCTAGAAAACGACAACAAAAAATGGTAAGTAATAATTATTGAAACGAGAGAATCATGATGGGGAAAGAAATCTGACGGTTGAGATGACGCACCAAGAGATGAGTGGTGCAGATTTCTTCTGACCCAACACAAGAACAGAGACTTCAAGTTTCTTTACTTGGCTTAACACTGTTGCTAGCTTTGGTCCTTGAATCACCAATGCCTCCACATCCACCTTTTTAGAAATAGAAATTGACATATTATAATTGTCTTCTCACAAGTTATCTTTTTGAAGATGTCACATATCTTGATGCAAAAAATATATTATAAAATTCTTCAAAGTAATATAAAAAATCACATGGAATTTTGCAAGTAATTAATTATAACTAAAAAGTGGTGAGTTGTTACATTAAAAAAAAATATCTCGGCAGTTTACTTAGAAAATAGAAAACCTACAAATAACTCTACCTGATTACATGTTACTATGTTAGTTGTTTTTGAACAACTTTCAATTTTAAAATGCTAAGTAAAGTAAATCTTAAATGGGTAAGAACAGTTTTCAAGTAACAAAACATGTATGTTACCAAACTAAATATACTCTAGATCTAACTAATAGCGAGTTTTAAAACATTAGATCTAAACTAAGAGAAAAGCTGCATTTTAATTGGAAAAAGCTTACTTTACAGAATGAATAATGATGAAAGTATTTTCTCACAATCAAAAATAATTTCTTTTGAGAAAAAAAAAACAAAGTAAGGAGCTATCAGTCACTATGGGCTATGGCCATCACATAGACATGAGATTCTCTCACGCATGCACTACTCCAATACTCAAGTAGTTCAACACAACTTTACATTAACCAAAAACAACAACAAAATTAAAACATAAATATGAGATTATTACTTCTCTAACTAATAGTTTTCATAATCCATAAGATATGCATTAAAGCTTAATTAGAACCTTTTAGATAAAATAATAGTAATAGTAAGCTTAATTTTTATTTTTTTGTTGGAGTATTAGTAATTTTAATAAGTACCTCGGGTTTACAAGCTTTGCAAAGAGAACCAAGAGATTGAGCCAAAGAAGGAGTAGCTTCATCATCAGGAGACACAACATGAAGAAGAGTCACTAAATCTCCTTTGTTAGTCAAATGAGTCAAAGCCCACATCATAGCATGCTTAGACCTCGAACTTTCATCAACTACAACCATCACTCTCTTACTTCTCGCCGCCGTGTCTCCACCGGAGTAAACTCCATAAAGACCCTCCATTGATGAGTAACCACCACCACTTGTGTCGTCGTTGAAGGCTGTTGAGCTATCTCCGGAAGTCCACCTTTTAGAAGCCGATCTCCAACCTTCTTTTCGGCTTAGTTGCCTAAGGATTGAGTTTCTTGAAAATTGCATCTTTGGAGGGTATATAGTGATGGGAGCTCGAAGCTTTTTATGTAGTGAATGAAAGAGAGAGAGAAGAAGTAGTAGTAGGTAGTAGGAGACTATAGTAGAGAGAGAGAGAAAGTGAAGAGGCTTTGGTGTAAAACTCGAAAATGTGAAAATGGTAAGAGAAGAAAAAGAGAGATTTAATTGGTAGTAGCTAATAAAGAGTGAGCGACAGGGCATTAAGGGTGAATCATGTGCCCACAATAAAGTGTGTTATTTAATTGCTAAACTTTAAGCAACCAACATTTTTTTGTTTTTAATAAAAATTTTGTTTGGTTTAGTTTAGTTTTTGGAATTGGAATTTGCAATTCTAAAACGTCCATTTTATGTAAACCGAAATAAAAATCTTAGTTAGAACTTAGAAGATTTTGGATTCGTTTGGTTTATTTGGGCTAAAAGTACAACTAGTAAGAGACCTAGAGAATAGGCTTTTCTTCAAAATAGTTTTAAAAGTTTGTCATTTTTTATTTACCATTTCAACAATGTCACTCTTTTTACAGTCGCCAAAACACAATAATGGAGCACAACTATTATGAAATATATAGTCAATGCAAATGGTGGGACTTCATATTTAGTCGATTTTGATTTTGTAATGAATGATGTTTTTACGACGATAACGGTTAGGTTTTGATCTTGGCTTTCTTAATTTTTTTGCATGTATGAATACGACTAATATGGAGCTGAAATTGGAAGCAATTACACATGAAGACTTTTACAAGTTTCCCTATTTTTCTTAAGGGTACGTCTCGATGAGTCATATTCACAATTTCACTAAGACTTTCAATACGTTACATAGAGTTGATATCAATTCTATCTTCTGACCTTAGAGATACAAGATTACAAAGAAAAAAAGGCAAGGAACAAGAAGTATTGTTCAAATAAGAATATTTTGCTTCGACTATGTTTGGATGCTTATAACTATTTTAGCAAATTTTAGATTCGGCGATTTTAAGGGTTTATGATCACTTTCTTTTCTAGAAAAGCAAGATTCGGTCTAAATCTTATCATTTAACTCAAACCAATCTAATCAATACATATTGGCTTTGAATGGATGTTGTAGTTAGTGCGGATTAATCCGTCAGCGGTCTAGTCCATACTAATTTTGGGGCGGAGAACAAACCAATGCGGACTTAGTTTAAAGACAATCCGCAGTTAGTTCGCAGTTAGTTTGCATTGGTTTTGTTTTATTTTTTTGGATCCGTACCATTACGACTATAGTTTGTAAATGGTAAATAAAAAGCAATCCGGTGTATAGACGGTTTTGTCCGCTTGAACCGCTATAACCATTCAAAGCCATTATCAACAATGGAGTACTTTGGAACCTACGATTAGCGGCTGCGGCTCTACCCTAAACTCACCCGAAACTTTGATATGGTGATACATTACTCCTTAATTCATTTTAGAAAGTACATTTATATAAAAAAATCATCTTACGTATTCAAGAATCGAAAAGGCATGTTGCGTTCTATAGAAGGGAGGTCGGTGGTCGCCAAAATAACTTGTCCTTTTTGCTTGGTTGGCAGCCTCACTCATGGACTTCTTTTGTGTCCTAGTTACATTTTTATTTTCTAGGGTGCACTTTAGATCTCTTCAAAACGTTAGTATATCGTAATATTTTACTATTCCATTACCCTAATTCTTTTTTTTATTGGAAAAGTAACTCATAATATTAGATCACACCAAATAGCTAGAAAATAAACAATCATGGTGCTGGTGAAGCATATCGTCATTCAAATCAATCATGGTGATCTAATTTCCATGCTGACTTATGATAGTTTTATTAATTTTGCTTACCTTAGCTCTTGCTTCATCTTTCATAGTTTTCTCTATGATCTAGTAACATTTTAGAAATTTATGCATCCGGTTGCCCAAATAGAAAGAAATATATATATATATGCACCCTAACCATATAGTTTCAAATTTTTATATGCTTAATTAAATCATCAAATTATTATATTTAATTTAGCCTCCAAAATTTTCAAAGAGAACCTCCCAACCATATTAGTTTTTAGATAAAGAATGGTCATATCTCTTGTTTTTGAGTTTTGAAAGTGGAATAGAGAAAATATCTACATTGTGAAATCTCATTAATTATTTTCTTCTATGTCTTAATATGTTTACATTGATTGATTTGGCCATTTGGGGTTGAAACGAACCACACTAGTATCACACGAACTTGTATCCGATTTTTCCACTCGTTATATGTTGTTGACCGGTAGGTTTGGATGTTGCCACAATGCCACTCAAAAAGTGAACCAACACGAGCTTTAGTTTTGTTTTATTTATAAAGAACACGGGTTTGTTCATGCAAAGTTGAATTATATAAATTGGAAATTTGTTAACATATCAAATCATACATCAATGACAATACATCAATACACGTAAGTCATATTATATAGGGTGGTCCAGAAAATGAGAAGAAAGGATCTTATCTCTAACCCCATTAAACGTATATCGGTTACTTTATACGTACGTAAATTTATGGGTTTCATATATGTGTCAGATTACCTCATTCACATTTTGCTTTCATATCTCGTGTCCTCTTCTCCCCTTTCATCGTCCAACACTTGTATTTTTCCTTTGGACTTTTTTGCTTTTTTGTTTTGTCCTCATATATCTAGTGTTTCAACAAGCTAATCACACACAAATAAGATCGAAGGGCTCAACATTAGTACATTTCATAACCTTAATTTAGTGCACCAACCAAGAGCCTCCATGTATGTATAAATATGAGTAGCTAATAAGTTTCGTTTGATAAAATCATGATTTTAACAAGCCATGCAAATACAAACTTATTTTATTGTAACCAATTCATGAAGAGAGTTGCATATTTTATGACTAAAATAGGACAACATTAAAGGTACTCGAATAATGTAATATTTCAAACATGTTGACCAATTAGATGGTCAAATAATAAATCCAATTCAAACACGCAGACTTCTATGATATTAAGTACTAACCCATGTGTTTTCTTCTAAATTACTTCATAACAATAATAAAATGTTTGTTGATCAGTCTCTTCATTAAATATTCAACAAGAGTAATATGTAATACTGTATAATAGTAATGTGACCTATGTGACACGTTAAGGGTAAAATATTGGAAGTGAAAAGAATAGGAAAATAATTATCAATTACAGATTTGGATACAGGTGGGAGGGTAAATAGATTTTTTTGTGTATAAATTACAGAATTGTTTGCTTCTGCATCTTCCTTCATTCACTTGTCAGATTCAAAACCAGTAAAGAATCATTTATCCTGACACCACTTCTTACCACACAAAATTCCAATATAATTTCACAATAACATTATAAAAACGCAAAAGGCAAAAAAAAAAAAAACATTATAA
>Ga0041059_1000438_pt1 | contig 31160 bp, 37 predicted proteins | sample AraColnosormetaG_FD_56232 | JGI IMG/M metagenome (GOLD analysis project Ga0041059, IMG submission 56232) | Arabidopsis roots microbial communities from North Carolina, USA - Col MF nosort | ecosystem: Host-associated > Plants > Roots > Unclassified | place: USA: North Carolina | collected...
AGTTAGATCCAAAGCTAAACAAAGGTAAAAAAAAAAAAAGGAATAAGATTCTTACAATTTAGAAAAACTATAAACATTGTGAGGTAAAAACTCAACTAATTAATGTATGTCTAACTATCAAATATAACAAACTAAACATTTTGCTATAAAAACTCAACCAGTCAGTTTAAAACACTCATAAACATAAAATTGCTATATAGAGAAATGACTCTTGTGTCAAAATTAAATTACTATCCAAATTTTCCTTATTGATTTCAAAAATTCAAAATTTGTAATTTTGTTTCATGTATTTTCTTTTTTGAATTTTTATTTAAAATATTTTAGTGGATTTATCATAAGGAGTTTCGAAGTTAACATTAGTGATATGAAAATATATAAAGAGAAAAATCAAACAGAAACAAAAGTTTAAGAGATCGGATGAAACTAAATTGGTCGAAATGAATAGATATTTAATCAATAACAAAAGGAAATAGCTATTGAAAATTGTGAAAACAAATGACAGAAAAATGGTTTTGAGAAATATGTCAACAAAAAAAAAGAGTTGGAATTAAGCATCAAACTACTTCTATAAAATTTTAATAGAGATATTCTTCACTAATTACTCCAACAACCTTTAATTTTTATAACAAATTGCAGTTTTTAAAAAATCATAAGTAAATGAATGAACGATGAAGTATCACATTTATGTTAATTTCAGTTCGAATTATGAATAAAAAACCAAAATACTTGTTAAGAAAAAAAAACCAGTTTGTTTTTGTTCTTAACAAAAAAAAGGAAATTGGGGATCTTTTTGTGCGTGACCATAAGTATTTTTACTTTACAAAATTTGCATGCATAAATTTTAGTATTAAAATAATATATTTACTTTATAAAAACTCATATGATATTGGCTCTAAAAAAAATAACAAGACTAAATTAAAAGTGAAGTTAACCATGATAACTGTAAGAAACATTGTTAGGATTAAAATCTTATAAGGTAATATCATACTTTAATTTATGAAAAAAAGAAAGTCTTAGAGAGCCTTACTTATTAATTTTTTAAATAAAATTCTCTTGAACAATATCTTCCTTTTCAAATATTAATGTAAAACTTTTTTTTTTTTTAATACCAATATTAATGTAAAACTTATGTAAACCAAAACCTTCTACATCGTCGTTAGCAACCGGTTTAACAATTTTTATGAGTTGCTTTCTTTTTTTAATTATCACTTTAGGTGACTCTCCTTTTCAGTTGCTTTTAAACCTTGTACTGTTCTCCCACTTCTCCTTGCTTATATATTGATCAAAAGCTCTTGAAATGTAGGAAAAATACGGTTCATATAAAACTTCCTTAATCAATCTTAGAAGAAAAATCGGAAAACTTTTTTGATCAGAAGTTTCGTTCGATATATGTCTTGAGCTCTAGGGTATAGTTTCAAAGATTCTAACATGAGATATGGTCGAAGTCAAAGTCAAAAGACCTTGGGACTCAACACGTCAAATCACGAAGCTTATAATAGTATGTCCGATCAAGAAAAGATACAATGCTCGATCAATTGATTTTAATATTTTATATTGTAAAAAATTATATAAAAAAAACACATTCCTCTCCATAAAAATTTTGTAGTAGATTAACCATTATCAAAAATAATAGTAGCATAATTAAAAAGCTTAAATATTTCCCCAACATCAAGAAAACCAAGGTTGCTAATATATTTTTTTTGTCAGAATTTTTAAAAAAATAGTGGTTCATGTCAATGTCATTTGCTATCCACTTTTCTACTAAAACCAAAACTTGGATACAAAAAATTAGATGGAAAAAGGAAGGAAAAAACAAAAAGCACACGAGCCAGAAAAAGTCACACGTGTGAAAGTGAAACATAATGAACGCAGTACAAAACACAACTACCACTAGTTTCGGTTTGGTCAAGACTGTAAATACTCAAACAAACTCCGAACCAGTAGTAGTAGTTCTGGTCACAGCTCTTTGTTTCCACTCTCTCTCTCTCTACCTCTCACATCGTTCTACTTCTAGGGTTTGGCTAATTTAGATTCAACATCTCCTTTAAAATTCTCTGTTCTTTTGTATTCCTAATCTTTAACAATTTAAGAAGAAATGGATTCGAATTCATGGATCAATTGTCCCCCTGTGTTTTCATCATCGCCTTCTTCACGCCGTTACCAATCTCGATCAGGTTTGTTTAAAAAAATGCTTGAGGTAGATTGATTATGTAAAGTTTCATCCTTTGTTCTGAATTGATGGTGATTAACACTTTTTGACGCAGATTTGTATTTGGGAGATGTTGAAGGAGAAGACGATTTGAAAGCTGAGTTTATGTGTCCTTTTTGTGCAGATGAGTTTGATATTGTTGGTCTTTGTTGTCATATTGATGTGAATCATCCTGTTGAAGCTAAGAATGGGGTAATGTTCATTGAGTTTTTTTTATTTCAAGAGTTTCATGATGATTCTTAGGTTTTATATTTAGGTTTAAATTTCCAAATCTCTAAGCTTTCCTGAAATAGAAAAAGTTGCTTTTCAGTTTTAACCCATTGTTTAGCTTAATCAAGTGAGCATTGTAATTACCATTTGTAGAAGATTATATAATCAGTAATTTAGGGTCTCTTATGTGTCATCTTTGATATGAGAACAGAGTGCTTAAATGATCATCCGCATTTTACATTTACATGTTATTCTTAGATTGATTATGTTTATACTTAGGTTTGATTTCCAAATCGTGAAACTTGCTTGTAATGGAAAAGGTTGCTTTTTTACGCAGTGTTTAGCTTAGTCAAGTGAGCATTGTAATCTCGCAGTGCTTCTGGATTAGAAAGTTATTTAGGTTCTCTTATGTGCTATCTTTGATGTGAGAACAGTATGTTTTTGCTTTGTTACTAGGTTTGTCCTGTCTGCACAAAGAAGGTGGGATTGGACATTGTTGGCCATATAACAACGCAACACGGGAACGTATTTAAGATATCCTTTTGAAACTTTGATATTCTCTTTTAACGGTTTTAGTAGAGTTTGAAGAGTCATTTTGTGTATTCCTTGACGTGAGAGATTTTACGTGCAGCGAAGAAGAAGGTTGCGTAAAGGTGGATATAGCTCTACCTATCTTACTCTTAAAAAAGAGCTTCGAGAAGCTAACTTACAGTCTCTTGGAGGGTCTTCCACTTTCATTCCCTCTTCCAATATAGATTCTGATCCTCTACTCTCATCCTTTATGTTTAAACCCCCTTCGGCTATACCTATCACTGAAGGAGACTCGGTAGCACAAGTCTCACCTAAGGACACCTCTAAAAGGTATAATTCCATACTGTATTCTCAAAAAAATGTGTCGCTTCCGTTTGTTTTCTCACAGTGCCTGTTTTTATCATTCCTTTACAGCAAAATACAACAAGAATCATTCTCAAACGAAGATCAAGAGAAGGCAAAGAAGAGCAAGTTTGTGCGGGGCTTGCTTTGGTCAACCATGCTTGAAGACAAGTTCTAATTTATCTAGATATCTTATATTGTAATCAATGTATCAAGAAATCATACATTAGTCTCAATGTATGTAGCAGAGGCTTGTAGCAAGCATAATGGCATGCTGAGTATGTTGTAATCGGATGTTCGTGGGGTATCTTTTATGTGCATAATCAGAAGATATATAAGTACTATTTCACTCTACTCAGGACTCGTAAAATTAGCCAACGCTTAAAACTTTTCAGTATAAAACTTATAAGCCAACCCTGTGTTTCATCAGTTCAGCAATCAAATTGTATCACAAAAAGTGTTGCATCTCAACATTACAAAAACACTCCTCGCAAATTTCACTATATGGGCTCCTCAAATCCTTATTCAGGGAAAATCAAAAGACTAAGTTTCAGAAGAAGAAAGAGGAAGATTAGGCTACAATTCACAAAGCATCTTCTGGAAACGAAACAGCAGAGACTCTTAAATCGCCTGAAAAACACGCAAGAGTCTAACCACTATTTGGTGGTTCTTCAGTGTAAGAGAGACTTTATATGTGAAGTAAGAGCAGCAGATAATGGGTCTTTTGATCAGACCAGAGCCAAATCCATGGTCAAGAATGTATCTTTCATTTTCACCTCATTTGTGGACTGTTAGAGGTGAAGAATCTGTAGTCTGGATGATCAACTTGCAGACGCTTGAGCCATTTATCTGCAGCTTGTAGCAAAGAAGTCATCTTTTGGGACTCTTGAATTCTATTTTGGTTCCACACAGATACTTTCAGCTTATAAGATGCGAGTCCAAAAGTAGGCAACGGTAGCTTTGTGGATGGTTGTGAATCACTACAACCCATAGCACCTGCTCCAATACATACACAACACTGAGAAAGAGATCACAAGTACGAGGACATAAGAGGATATTGTGTTCCATTACGTCATCGGGTGCTTACTTTGAGGAGGTGCTGTTGAGAGAGAGTGAAAAGTTAGAAAGCAGGCATCAAGATTTTGTAGTGTTGGACCAACCGGTATTCTGTATATTGGATACCTACACACCAACAAATTCACAACTCAATATTTTCAAATCCATTTCCACATATATTCCAAAATGTAACGATCCCAAGAGTCAAGACTCAGGAAGGTTCACATGAAACATACCATGACACAGAGACCCAACTTGAAGGAAGAAGATCACAGCTCCGGTATGTCATTAGCTCAGGAACTCTTGACGCGAGATCCGAGATCTGGTGTGTATGAAAACTTTATTAGAAAATATTGAAAGTTAATAATGATCTAACTGTCTTTGCTTAAGAGGATATTTACTTTGTTAGCCAGAGGTTCCCTGCCAAATGGAGGTTCATACTCCAAGTACTCGAATAGTAATCGTCCCTGCGGATTGCTGATCTCAGCTTCTCCACTAGACAACGAGCCAGTAATAGATTGATCTTTCAGACTAATTCTATTCAGTTCACCGACACTCAAGTCCACCGGCAAAGTCCTACTGTTGCTGCTTCCTTCACTACTTCCTTCATTATCTCCAACTGGATTTCTATTCAACAAGACCATAATCAAAACCGTCAAATGTAAAAAATCCTGGAGTTCTTCCGCGCAATAAATCATATACATATCAAACAACTAACCTAGGCTTCTTCAACGGATCAACATACAACTGAATACCGGATAAGTAAGGCACATAATACTGCACAGTGGAGTCATTCCCATGCATTTCTAGAGGATGCATCTCTAAAGGAACACCAGCACCGTATGCACTCCATTCAGCAAATGACTCCCAAAGATCCTCCAAAACAAAATACGTATGGCAATCCGATTCACGGGTTTTAAGTTCCCACCTGCTCCTCTACACAAAACAAATTGCAGCAAAAAGCAATGCTCATAAGCCATAATACAAAATCAACTGAGTTCTACACTAAATCACATGACAAAACTCAAAGTCTTCTCCAATTCAACTCTATAATATCAAACAGAGATTACAAACACAACGAACACTATAGTATCAAGTTCAAGTAGCCACAACAGACACAGAATAAGTATCAAGACCCAATAGATTTGAAAACAGTGCTTACCATGGGAAATAAACGAGCAGGAACAACAGGAGTAGTATGCTCCAAGAACCGATCCAAGTTAGACCCATCACTAAGAACCCGACCCGACCCGGAAGAAGAATCAGAAGAACCGGCACATACTTCCGAACCCGAAACAACAACCCGACTCTTACTCTCCGACACACCAAGACCTTTCCTAGTAGTCCTCGGAGCAACAGTAGCAGCCTTTCTCCTTTCCTTATCCATCAAAACCTCATCTTCATCATCACGACGTTGCTTCTCCCTAATCTGTTGCTGCAATTGGGCCTCTTGCTGCATCCTACGCATCGGAGGTGGATTATAAAACCGATTCTCACCACGGATCGCTGTACGTGCGATTGAAACTCCTCCAGAACCCGACATTGTTTGCTAATTTCTCAAAATCGATCGCAAAAATCCAAAACCCAGATGAAGCAGAAATCGGATAAAAAAAAGTGAAATTTCTTTCTCCCCAGAAAAAATAAAGAAGAGAAGAGACTAAAGATTGCTTCTTTTAGGGTTTCGCTTGATGATACGAAGTACAGAGTTGGAGAAACTGAGGAAGTGAGTTTCTAGGGTTTTAGAGAGATTGGGGAAGATGAAGGAAATGGGTGAATTTTTGATTATATTATTATCTAATCAGGAAGGTGATGAAAAATATTTTATATAAAAATAATTCTAGTGGCATACACTAAATTAGTTAATTTAATAATAATAAGTTGAACATAGTGAGAAAAAGTAAATATTTACGGGTGTGGCGAAAAGAAGAAGATGGTTGGAAAATGAAGAGATGTGTCTCTGTGTGGTTTGGTAAGCGAATGGTTTCGTGACGTCTCTTTTTACGAAGCAGCTCTTTGTTATTGGGCTGGGCTTTTTAACGAGGCCCAAATATTTAAAAAAATTAATATCTGGTTACTGGGCTAATACAAAATTTCTTTGGTTACACATGAATGAAGAAATGAACCTGTACAAGATATATTAATCTCACAAGCTGCAAATAACAGGGACAACAACACCAACAAGGAACAGGTAATAATTCTACACACTGTGGTTTATTTTTGGGGAAAAGAAAAGAATCAGAACCATTTGCTCTCTCTTAAACAAATATGAATCATCATTCCTAATGAAGTTTGGTTTCATAAGGCCTCAGCTCTACCATAGTAACTATCAAAACTCTTCAGCTCAAGGCACGGTTCAGGGACTACGAATTCCGAAGACCCGTCAACATATGAGCATTGCCAAGAATCAGCAGGGGAAGCCGAGTTTTTAATCGACAGAGAGATATTCGATAACAAAATCGAAGTGAAAGGAGACTCTTTCGTTCCAAAGAAATATCCAGCAGTGCTTATGTTTTCTCCAACAATGTCATGTAACCTGATGTGACTCACAAGCGGGTAAGCATTTTCATCGAAACCAGAATCCGGATGAGTACCGAAGCTACCGTTGGCTAGAAATGCAGTACCAACATTAACCATATGGATGTTGGAAATATCAATCTCCTTAATATAACCACCTCTTCCATTTGTTGTTCTAAAGGCAATCCCGGATAACGAGTTGTGTATGTGAGCATCACTGACCTCAACATCAGATATACCACCAGACATTTCACTACCAAAGGAAATGGAGGAACCAGAAGCTGCTCTAAGGTAAACATTTCTTATCTGGACATTAGCAGTAGGTCTTGCATACGATAAACCGTATTCATCACAACCACTTTTAAGAGAAATGGCATCATACCCCATGTTGATACTAGATTCTTGGATACACACATTTTCAGAAGAATCTGAAAAAAATAACAGTTTGAGATTTTAGTGCTGCAACAAATTGTTTCAAATTACACATATATCTGGATAATAACAACTAACCTGGGACAATACCGATGGTATAAGGAGATTCTGGACAAGTATTAGCCGTTACTCTATGAATGTATAAATTGCTGCAAAACGAGTCAAGAGGTTACCAAATGATTTCAAAACCAAAGGAGGTATAATAATAAGAGGGAATTTTCAAACTATTTTTACCGACAATAAACTGAATGGATAGTATAAGCCGGAGCGTTCAAGAATGTAAGATTTGATACAATGACATTTTCGGCAGAGACAAACTCGACAAGGTGAGGGCGACTGTACTCTAAAGAATGAGAATTAAACCGATCCCACCAAACAAGGCCTTGCCCATCTATGGTACCGTTATCACCTAAGCCAATGAATATGGTATACAACAGTGAGTTTTTATTTAGCATTAGCAAACAAAATGAAATGAATGGAACAAAATATGTATATAACCTGTTACTACTACATCATGTAGCATGTCACCGTTTATCAAACTCATGTATCTCTTCCCTGGTAGATCAATACCCCGCCCATATGACGGTAAGGCATCCGTGACTTGCCAATGCGATGGATCCTTCACACGGTTGAGGTAAGAACAACAAATAAAAGACAAAATGAGAAACAAATACACAAATGTTCTGACTGATAACAATGCAGAACCATGGAACATTGGTAGATATATATATTGATTTAACTGAAAACCAGCGCAATGAGATATATCCTTTTATAATCCCCAATCTTGCTAGCAATTGGAGCCAGAGGTCATCCTAAGCCACAATGCCTAACTACTGAACCAAATTTGGGTTTCTACACATCAATTCAAAAACAGGATTCTCTGAAGCTAATCAGAAGTCTATGAAACAGTTAAGCTGCAAACTCTGATCTTTACTCTTTAGAATGATCAAGACTTTAGACAAAGAGAGAGAGAGAGAGACACACACACAGACCTGTGAGGCAAGTATGACGGCGTCTTTCTCGAGAAAGAGAGTGAGATGACTGGTGAGGTTGAAACTTCCGGTGAGCCACCGTCCCGGAGGAACATAAAGCTGAGCACCACCTTTATCAGCGAAAGACTTTAGATAAAAGACAGCATTTTGAAACGCAAGTGTGTTCAACGTTTTCCCATCTCCCACAGCACCAAAATCAGTGATTTTGACACTGTGTGGTCTCTCGCTCGGTCTCCGACCACGATCGCATATGTTTCCGACGCCGTAACTTCTCCCATTAATCAGAATCACACTGCTCAATGTCAACAGCAAAACTAGTGCCACCTGAATAAAAACATACTAAGAGCTTCAAATTCAGATCGGGAATCAATAGATAACAAAAAGGAATCATTTTTCTAACGGATCCAGTGAAATGACGAAGACCCAGAAACCATTAACGAACTGGGTTTGTTTTTCAAGCTTCGTCAAAATCGAGAATCAAGCAATTTCGGACAAGAGAGTAAAAGAAAGACAAGAGACTTCAGAACTAAACTTATAAAAAGACACTTACACTTACTGGCATCTTTATTTGTAACCAAACAAAAAAAAAAACTGTCAGAGAACAAAAAAAAGCTGGAAAAAGTGAAGAACTTTTCGCGCCAAATGGAACCCGACAGTGAGAAGAAGAGCGAAGAAGAAGAAGAAGTGAAAAGAAAGAAGAATGACCACAGAGAACAACACAGAGAAGCCTTTTTTTCTATTGATTGAGAAAACAGTCTACAAATGAAATGATAGGAAAAAACGAATTATGTTTTTTTAACATATAGTATAAAATAATTCCATTAAAAAGGAAATAAAATTAACGCCAAATGACAGCCTTTTTTATATTCGTATTAACAATTTAAGAATTTATAATTAATTTTTCTTTCTTTTCACTTGTAAAGGTAAATGAAAGCATAACGTTATTAATATTTATCATTAATTTCCACTAATTAGCAATTAATAGCATTTTGGCTACAAACTTGTTTGAAGAACGAGCGTAACGTATATTATCGCCGACAGGACTACCGGAGAGAAAGAGAAAACGACGTTTTTTTTCTCTCTTCTTCATGAAGAAAAAAGTTGTGGAAAGGAAAATTGGTTGTCTGAAATCGATCTTTTTGTCTTTTACTTGAGAGTGCATGTGTTTGGTTTTAGTTTTTGTAAATTTATTTTGATAAGAACATTATTTTAGTGTTTGATTTTTTCTAATGTTTTGTTTTTATTATGTCTTTTTCATTGTTTTGTCGCCGTCAGTGTGATGTGACGGTGTTATGGTTGAATTGTATTCAGAAAAAGTTGGACATGTTGATTTGCTTTCATGTATACTTTGTTTGATAATTTCTGTATAAAACTTTAGATTAATCTACCGGCCAAATTAATTCTCGATTTTATATTGACGTGACATAGTCAGTTAAAAGATTGGATATAATTCTGTCAAATTAACATAAAAATAAAAAATTAATTTAGTTGAAAAATAAGTTAGATACTGATAACCACAATTATATACCCGATTTAAAATCTATAAAGACGGTTGTCTACATTTAGCTAAACAAAAAAAACACAACCAACACCAATACCATATTAACCTAATGAAAATTACATTCTAAAACCAGATTGTTGTTGTCTTTACTTGAGATTCTTGTGGAGTGGAACCTCTTTGCTTTGCAGAAAACTTTTCAATAGTTTGCTTCCAGACAGATTTCAAGTTCTCTCTTGCAGCCGTGACATGACGCAGTTTCTGTTTCAACTGGCTCACGATCATAGGTAAAACTCTTTGATGATCTTCTGTCACTATTTCAAACATATCTCCACCATATAACATTTCTACACATTTGTAGAACTTCTCTCCAAGATCTTTTGGTTTCATCTCTCCCTTAATAACTTCTTATGCACTCTCCACTACACTTGTTAGAGCTCCCATCAATATATCTACCTCGAACATCTGATCTTCGCATTTGTACATATCTTCCTCGATATCGGTTAGATTTTTATGTCCCTAGATATCATAACTCTACACAACACAAGTGTTGTTTAGTACTTTTGATGAGACCGGCCTTTGTTTTTTCTTATGGATTAGCTTATAGCAAATTTTCTCCTTTTCTTGAGAGGTCTCTCAGGTTGGTCCAGCAACATTCCTCTCTTCCTTTTTCCCTCCAAATTGATCTTATCCGACTCTGTTTTTTGCGGGCTATCATCTACTTTAACCCTAGTTACAGCCTCATCTTTTCTATCACCGTAGACAATTTTTACGAACCGTTGATAAAGATTCTTGTACTTGTCGATCAAACATTGAAGAGACTTACTAAGCCCATTACTCGAATTAACTATTGGGCCTCTAGAAATTTACAAATTCGGTTCCTATAGAAAACTACAATATTGTCCCTCATGGCATTGTATAAATTTACAAAACATGTCACGCTGATAGGCCTACTAAGCCCATTACTCGATTAACTATTGGGCCTAGGTTCATTATATTCGAAACCAATGAGGAAGATGATTTACCAAAAAACAATCTTCTACTGATAACAATCAACAAGAGAAAACTTCTTATTAATGATGATATTACGACACCAGAACCACAACAAACAAGAGATTGGTCACAAGACCACAATTCTCATTATGTGCTTGATGCAAAAAGGCTAAAACAGCCTTCGCTTTCTTCTCTAAGAAAAAAAAAAGACTTGTCTTCAACAAAAGGACTAAAGTGATTGTTTCTTAAACAAAGATTCAGAGGAGAAGCTTTGGTTTAGAGAACAACGTTGTCAACCAAGGCTTCTGTAATCTTCCTCTCCAGTTCTTTTTGCTCGATCCATAGTGAACTCTGTTCACGCAGTAGCTTCTCTCTCTCTTTGATCTTCTCTTCCCTCTTTTGGCCCATCATCTTCCACATCTCTAGCTTTTCTGCTCTTTCTTTTATCTACAGTTTATTAAACACATAAACCAGTCAGTGAATCAAGCTTGAATCAGTTTTACAACTTTAAGAAGAAAAGCACTATGACCATTACTGCTCTGAGGCTGTGACCAAGAAACATGAGGAACTCAAACTAGAAATAGAAACCTAGGAGTGGTACTACTCTTCTGAATTAATTTGCAGACATAAGTACGTGAAATCAATTAATGAATCAGTGAATACTGCTTTGGTCAGTGTGTGTGTGTGCGATGTCTCATCTACCTACAGCCCGAACAAAGGAAGCTTCTAACTAACAAGTTTCACTGCCCTCAAAAGAATTCCCATTAAAAGCATCAAGATCCAGCATCAAAATCCATCTTATTTTTGATTGTTAGGTACGATGCTAAAGCTGTAACCAGAACAACAACAGCTAATGTAAGGAGACAATGATAACTACAGGATTCATCAAAACCTCCACTTGATGCTAAGCAACGTTTATCAAAGCTCTTAGTCATACATCTCCATCAGCTCTAATCTAAAGTTCTCTTCCAATCACAAACATAATACTATACCTTGAAGTTCTCTTCTATATAATACTACTACACCCTGATGCATAACTAGGAAAAGGTTCCAAATTTTCAAGAGGAAAACAACAATTTGATTCTCCACATGCTAGATGAACCTTATCCAGACAAACCCATTCTCCTATTTACTCAAGAATCATCTCACACTAATCCAACTACTTGATCAAACATCCACCATGGTTTCTATACAATAAACAAAGAACGGAGAAGAGAGAAAGTGAACTCACCAGAGTTTGCCTGAACTCTTCGTCAGCAATCTTACGTTCCTCAGCTCTAACCTTAGCAGCCTCAGCCTTCAAGAGTCGCCTCTCTTCATTAGCAGCTCGTTCAGCCAACAATCTAGCCTCATCCTTACGCTGTTTCTCAACACGAAGCATCTCAATCTCATGAATGTACTCTTTACGATACACTCGAACTTTCTTAGCATAATCTCTCCTAAGCTGAGCAAGCTTTCTCTCTGCATCTTTCGGATCACTCGGAGCTTCCCAGCTACCAATATAGTATTCTGGCTCAAGAAAATTGTGAGTCTCCTGGTGGAATCTATGGTGAGTGGCATCAGCAGAGAAAGACCTGAGAGAGCCAATCATGGAAGCATTCTCACTCTGCCTCCTCACGAAACGGCTTAGCTTATTGCAAAAAGCCATTTCACTAAATCTTCTGATTCTACACAAGGAGACAAAACGTTAAACTCAAATACAGATTCAGATTCAAAAACAATTAGATCCCTAGAAGTTTCTGGCTAAATCCTGATTAATGGGAACAGCTAGGGTCTGTGAATCGGAGAAAAATGCGAAAGTAAAATTGGTCGAAGAAGCTTACCTGGGAGGAACGAATGAGTCGTCGGAGATTTGTTTGTTTGAGAGAGAACCCAGGTAGAAGAAGAAGAAGAAGCACAACGGCGGTGAAACAAACCGGCGTGAAGCTTTTTTAGGGCTGAGAGAGAAATGAAGGAATTTTTTTTGTTGTTGTTCGAACAGTGAATATTTTATTCTACTCGAACCAAACCAATAAAACTAAACATTCTAAATCAAATATGTAAACCGAATATAACCGAATAAATTGGCTTTAATCAGAATCATAAAATTGTTAGTTATTCAGTCGATTAATTACTACATTGGCTTTAATCAGAATATTTCCTTGTTCTTGATCCATTTTTGTTGAATGAGTTAGTATTTCACTGTCTCAAGGTTTAAAAGAAGTTAGTCAATGGATTAATTACTACTTTGGCCTTCAATACTAAAAGGTTTACATCATTGTTAACATATGATATTGACTCTAGGGTGGTCTTGGCTAACAGTAATTAGACAAGTTGCGATGGACTCATCCTGATTTAGCTCTAATTAGTAATTAGTATACAGAATAAAGACCTCTTTTTTTCTACTAGTACAGAGATTTTAGGGTATAATTAATGACCTAACCTAATGATAGAATTGAACATTAATTGGACCCACGAATGATGGGCCTAAAGTTAAGCCCAATAGAAATTATTATAGCGTAACCGCCACGCTCATCTATATATACACCATTCCTCTGCAGCCCCAGATCATTCTACTCTTTACATGTTCTTTACTCCGTCTCAAAATTTCCTTTTTTTGTTGGCTCTCTCCGAACGAGTTGGAGAAATCGTTAACCCTAATCGAAGATCTAGATTCCTCTACATACGTTTGATCTCTCTCTCAGTATGGATTACAAAGCGCCAAGGAGATACTACTCACACGGAGTTGTTGCGAGACAGCAAGATTTCGCAACAGATATAGTTACGAGAAGAAGACCTTATGTCCCTTACGACCGTCCAAATAAGTTTTCAAGGAGTCTGGTTTGGACGTCAAAAGAGTACAAATCACCCGAGGGCAATAATATGCCAAGGACCAATGATGTGTCACCGAAACCACCAGTTTTAGGTTTGGCGAGGAAGAATGCTGCTTGTGGGCCAATGAGATCTTCTAGTCTCAGAAAATGGGTATGTAAGTATTGGAAAGATGGAAAGTGCAAGAGGGGTGAGCAGTGCCAGTTCTTACACTCTTGGTCTTGTTTCCCTGGATTGGCCATGGTAGCTTCTCTTGAAGGGCACAATAAGGAACTAAAGGGGATCGCTCTCCCTGAGGGTTCAGATAAACTCTTTTCAGTCAGTATTGATGGTACATTGCGAGTTTGGGACTGCAATTCTGGTCAGTGTGTACATTCCATCAACCTTGACGCAGAAGCAGGGTCTCTAATCAGTGAAGGCCCTTGGGTTTTCCTTGGCTTGCCAAACGCTATAAAGGCTTTTAACGTTCAAACCAGTCAAGATTTGCATCTTCAAGCAGCAGGGGTGGTTGGTCAGGTGAATGCAATGACTATTGCAAACGGAATGCTTTTTGCTGGAACAAGTTCTGGTAGTATCTTAGTCTGGAAAGCTACTACAGACTCTGAGTCTGATCCATTCAAATACTTGACATCTCTTGAGGGACATAGTGGTGAAGTCACTTGTTTTGCTGTTGGAGGTCAAATGCTATACTCTGGTTCTGTCGATAAAACAATCAAGATGTGGGATCTCAACACCCTGCAATGTATAATGACCCTGAAGCAACATACCGGCACTGTCACTTCACTCTTATGTTGGGATAAATGTTTGATATCGTCTTCCTTGGATGGGACCATAAAAGTTTGGGCTTATTCTGAAAACGGAATCTTGAAAGTTGTTCAAACTCGCAGACAAGAACAGAGTAGTGTTCATGCTCTTTCTGGTATGCATGATGCAGAAGCCAAACCGATAATATTCTGCTCTTACCAAAACGGAACCGTTGGCATTTTCGACCTACCATCTTTTCAAGAAAGAGGAAGGATGTTCTCTACGCACACGATCGCCACACTCACAATTGGTCCTCAAGGATTGTTATTCAGTGGAGACGAGAGTGGTAACTTGCGTGTATGGACCTTAGCTGCTGGCAACAAAGTTTAGTCTTTTCGACTAAAGAATTCTGATTTAATTTTGTGGTTTATATGTTGAGTTAACTGTTAAGAGAGTTTTATTTTGTAATAGGTGTATCAGTCAATAAACAATCTTTGTATCAACCAAATGTAATTTTTCTCGTTAATTCGATTTCAGAGTTTTTACTTTAAGATAAACAAACTCTTTCACACATCATTTAATGAAAGTGGAGAAGCTTAAAAAACAAACAAAGAAACTGATCCATTTTTGGCGGGTCTTCTTCTACTCTTATTCATATGTGTTAACGAACTATAGCGTAAAATTCAGAGCAAGCGATCTCCGATTTGAACGTGGCTATCACCGGAGGCCCACCACTACGGGCGATACGCTCTAAGTGAGGATTAAAGTGCTCTGGTGGTGACGTTGAAGAAACTCGCCCATGGTTTTTGTTATCTCTGCAGCCAAGTGTCGTTCTTTCTTCGCCACTTCTCATCAAGCTACAGTGAATTTAAAAATGGCGTCTTTCTTTGATCTCGTATACATAAGCTGGATTGGTTTCTTAAACAAATTCCTCTCCTTTTGGGTCTTCTGGGTTTGCCTTGTAAGTGTTTGTGTTTTTGCCTCTGAGAAAAAATCATGCCGACTGGTAGGTTCGAGACTATGCGTGAATGGGTTTATGACGCTATCTCTGCTCAACGCAATGAGCTCCTCTCTCTTTTCTCCAGGTTTCTTCTTAACCCTCTCGCTCTCTCTCCCTGAGCCTTGCTTATAAATGCATGTGTGTTGTGATTGGTCTCAAGTCATGGGTAATGGTTTTGGTTGTTATCTTTATTAGATATGTAGCCCAGGGAAAGGGGATATTGCAGTCCCACCAGCTGATTGATGAGTTCCTTAAGACTGTGAAAGTTGATGGAACATTAGAAGATCTTAACAAAAGTCCATTCATGAAAGTTCTGCAGTCTGCAGAGGTGAACATATAGGATCCGAGTATCATTTTATGGCTACGTTGTGTTCATATATCTTGATTTGTTAATAAACTCAAGTTTTCGCATTCAGGAAGCCATAGTTTTGCCTCCATTTGTTGCTTTGGCTATACGTCCCAGACCTGGTGTTAGGGAATATGTCCGTGTGAATGTGTATGAGCTGAGCGTAGATCATTTAACTGTTTCTGAATATCTTCGGTTTAAGGAAGAGCTCGTTAATGGCCAGTAAGTAAATCCTGCGAGCAAAGTTTTTGTGTATATGTGTCTATACTTCTTTTCTGCTTGGCTTAAAGTCTCAACCTTTTTCATTAGTGCCAATGGAGATTATCTCCTTGAACTTGATTTTGAACCTTTCAATGCAACATTGCCTCGCCCAACTCGTTCATCATCCATTGGGAATGGGGTTCAGTTCCTCAATCGTCACCTCTCTTCAATTATGTTCCGTAACAAAGAAAGCATGGAGCCTTTGCTTGAGTTTCTCCGCACTCACAAACATGATGGCCGTGTTAGTTTTTTCTACACTTGAACGTAGCTTATGTCATAAACAATGCGTAATTAGTATATAACACTGACTCTGTACTCTCTCTGTATAATGTGCAGCCTATGATGCTGAATGATCGAATACAGAATATCCCCATACTTCAGGGAGCTTTGGCAAGAGCAGAGGAGTTCCTTTCTAAACTTCCTCTGGCAACACCATACTCTGAATTCGAATTTGAGTAAAGATCTTTTGCTATTCGCGTCATATCTGTTTTTTTCTGTATTTGTTAGTTAGCAGATTATGTTGCCTTTTTTCTTATATTGGCAATGTTCTTTGGTGAAGACTACAAGGGATGGGATTTGAAAGGGGATGGGGTGACACAGCACAGAAGGTTTCAGAAATGGTGCATCTTCTTCTGGACATACTCCAGGCACCTGATCCTTCTGTCTTGGAGACGTTTCTAGGAAGGATTCCTATGGTGTTCAATGTTGTGATTTTGTCTCCGCATGGTTACTTTGGCCAAGCCAATGTCTTGGGTCTGCCTGATACTGGTGGACAGGTATACAGTATTTAGTTGGAAACTTCCATATCTTAGAACTTGGTGATCCTCTGTTGATTCAACTTACAATCTACTGTTCTGACTTGCAGGTTGTCTACATTCTTGATCAAGTACGTGCATTGGAAAATGAGATGCTCCTTAGGATACAGAAGCAAGGACTGGAAGTTATTCCAAAGATTCTCATTGTATATTTGCTTGCTCACTATCATCTACTTCGTTCTTCATGTTTGAAAGTATTTGTTATTCGAGTTCCAATAAAATTTTATGCTTCTATGCTGGCTTATATAGGTAACAAGACTGCTACCCGAAGCAAAGGGAACAACGTGCAACCAGAGGTTAGAAAGAGTTAGTGGTACAGAACACGCACACATTCTGCGAATACCATTTAGGACTGAAAAGGGAATTCTTCGCAAGTGGATCTCAAGGTTTGATGTCTGGCCATACCTGGAGACTTTTGCAGAGGTTAGCATTAATTAGTAGCTAGAGTTCTATGTAACTTCTGCAGATTATTCTTGCTTCTTCACTTAGATGTGGTTAGCTTAAAGTTACGGTGAATTAAAGAATATACTTGTTCGTATCACATAGGACAATCTGCTTCAGCTGTGTATGCATGCCCTATGTATTGGCTAACACTTTACTTCTATCAATGTGACTAGGATGCATCAAATGAAATTTCTGCGGAGTTGCAGGGTGTACCAAATCTCATCATTGGCAACTACAGTGATGGAAATCTCGTTGCTTCTTTGTTAGCTAGTAAGCTAGGTGTGATACAGGTTGACGGGTTTTATGCTCTCTGTAATATTAAATTCTTTTTTGTTGTCTTTTGTTCTGATCTCTCCTTTACCATTTCGGATGCAGTGTAATATTGCTCATGCTTTAGAGAAAACCAAGTACCCCGAGTCTGACATTTACTGGAGAAACCATGAAGATAAGTATCACTTTTCAAGTCAGTTCACTGCAGATCTAATTGCCATGAATAATGCCGATTTCATCATCACCAGCACATACCAAGAGATTGCGGGAAGGTAAAAATTCATCCGCTATTCAAAGGCATGTTATTGCCTCTGGAATTGTGGTTTGATGCCAACAGAAACTATTTTGCTTTTGTCACAGCAAGAACAATGTTGGGCAATACGAGAGCCACACAGCTTTCACTATGCCTGGTCTTTACCGAGTTGTTCATGGAATTGATGTCTTTGATCCTAAGTTTAATATAGTCTCTCCAGGAGCTGATATGACCATATACTTTCCATATTCTGACAAGGAAAGAAGACTCACTGCCCTTCATGAGTCAATTGAAGAACTCCTCTTTAGTGCCGAACAGAATGATGAGCATGTGTAAGTCCTCTTACAACAATTCTGATTTAGCAATTAAAAAAACAATCTCAGACAACCACATAATATTAAGATTGGTTTGCATGTCTCAATCTTCTTGTGTTGATGCAGTGGTTTACTGAGCGACCAATCGAAGCCAATCATCTTCTCTATGGCAAGACTTGACAGGGTGAAAAACTTGACTGGGCTAGTTGAATGCTATGCCAAGAATAGCAAGCTTAGAGAGCTTGCAAATCTTGTTATAGTCGGTGGCTACATCGATGAGAATCAGTCCAGGGATAGAGAGGAAATGGCTGAGATACAAAAGATGCACAGCCTGATTGAGCAGTATGATTTACACGGTGAGTTTAGGTGGATAGCTGCTCAAATGAACCGTGCTCGAAATGGTGAGCTTTACCGTTATATCGCAGACACAAAAGGTGTTTTTGTTCAGGTAACATGAGATAAATTCCCTTGTATTTGGATTTTTTTTTTGTTGAGTCAGCAGACCATCTAATCTCTCTTTTTCCACCACAGCCTGCTTTCTATGAAGCATTTGGGCTTACGGTTGTGGAATCAATGACTTGTGCACTCCCAACGTTTGCTACCTGTCATGGTGGACCCGCAGAGATTATCGAAAACGGAGTTTCTGGGTTCCACATTGACCCATATCATCCAGACCAGGTTGCAGCTACCTTGGTCAGCTTCTTTGAGACCTGTAACACCAATCCAAATCATTGGGTTAAAATCTCTGAAGGAGGGCTCAAGCGAATCTATGAAAGGTTGGCCCATTCTCCTTGACAGGCTTAACAATACAACTTGTATCGCTTCAACAAGATGATGGCTTAATAAGGATTTTTGCATGTATAGGTACACATGGAAGAAGTACTCAGAGAGACTGCTTACCCTGGCTGGAGTCTATGCATTCTGGAAACATGTGTCTAAGCTCGAAAGGAGAGAAACACGACGTTACCTAGAGATGTTTTACTCATTGAAATTTCGTGATTTGGTTAGTGTAACCCACTGTTATTCTTTTGATGTCTACATCTACTTTACTTACATTATTCTTTTCTTCGGTTTGCAGGCCAATTCAATCCCGCTGGCAACAGATGAGAACTGATCATGACAGGGTAGGATTTTATTTCCTGCACTTTCTTTAGATCTTTTGTTTGTGTTATCTTGAATAAAAATTGTTGGGTTTTGTTTCCTTCAGTGGTTTGATTTTGGACTTATTTGTGTTAATGTTGTTTTGGCTGTTCTCTTAATATCAATAACAAATAAATTTACTGGTTGGTATCTAAGATCTAACAATAGTTACTATTTTTAGAGGTAAAGACACCAACCTTGTTATATTGGTCAGAGAGCTAAAACCTTGACTTGTTGGGAAAACAAAACTCTAATGACAGAAAATCTGACATGATGCCTTATAATTCACAGCCTCATGTTCTACATAAATCCTAACAATAGCACTTTGTTTCTTCATTATATTTTGTTAAGTCCACTCTTCTCTCTCATATCTTCTAACCAAAACAGAGTCACAAGGGGCTCTTAAGCCCTTCCAACTAAATTCTTTTCTTTTGTTCTCTTGAAACTGAATCCACCAGACAAAAAAATGGGGGTTGATGGTGAACTGAAAAAGAAGAAATGCATCATTGCTGGGGTTATCACAGCCTTGCTCGTTCTCATGGTTGTCGCTGTTGGCATCACAACATCAAGAAACACCAGTCATTCAGAAAAAATCGTCCCTGTGCAGATTAAAACAGCCACCACGGCAGTTGAAGCAGTTTGTGCACCTACTGATTACAAAGAGACTTGTGTCAATAGTCTCATGAAAGCTTCTCCTGACTCTACTCAGCCTCTTGATCTCATTAAGCTTGGCTTCAACGTCACCATTCGATCCATAGAAGATAGCATCAAGAAAGCTTCCGTGGAGCTGACAGCCAAGGCAGCTAATGACAAGGATACCAAAGGGGCTTTGGAGTTGTGTGAGAAGCTTATGAATGATGCTACAGATGATCTGAAGAAGTGTCTTGATAACTTTGATGGGTTCTCAATTCCTCAGATTGAGGACTTTGTCGAAGATCTTCGTGTTTGGCTTAGTGGCTCCATTGCTTATCAACAAACATGTATGGATACGTTTGAAGAAACTAACTCGAAACTTTCACAAGACATGCAGAAAATCTTTAAAACATCTAGAGAACTCACTAGTAATGGCCTTGCCATGATTACTAACATCTCTAACCTTCTCGGAGAGTTCAACGTCACAGGTAAAACATTTTATATACATGTTTAAGTCTTACACAAGAATTATGAATGAACAAGACTACAATTTTTGGTGGCAGGAGTAACCGGGGATCTCGGTAAATACGCAAGAAAACTTTTGTCGGCGGAAGACGGTATACCAAGTTGGGTTGGACCAAACACTAGACGGCTCATGGCAACGAAAGGAGGTGTGAAAGCTAACGTGGTGGTTGCACACGACGGAAGTGGTCAGTACAAGACTATCAATGAAGCCTTGAATGCAGTGCCTAAAGCCAACCAAAAGCCATTTGTTATCTACATTAAGCAAGGTGTCTATAACGAGAAAGTTGACGTCACCAAGAAAATGACTCATGTCACTTTCATCGGTGATGGACCAACCAAAACTAAGATCACTGGTAGTCTCAACTATTACATTGGCAAGGTCAAGACATACCTTACTGCCACTGTTGGTGAGTCCAATTCTGTTTCTAATCCCTAAAAATTCCCACATTTCAACCACAAACATAATTATCAAAAATTTGATAGGACTTAAATTTTATATCCAAGTTGGTAAAAGTGATATGAAGACATTTAGTTTGCAAAATACCCCTATGTTGATGAAAATTGCGAGCTTTATATTTCATGGTTTCATTCAGTGACACTTTTTTCATTTTTAACATGCTATTTTTCAATATGTCTCCCGTAATTACTATTTTGCTACTTGTTTTTGTGCGATCTAGTTAACCCAATTTAACATGCATACTTTGTTACAGCGATCAATGGTGATAACTTCACGGCGAAGAACATCGGGTTTGAAAACACTGCAGGTCCCGAAGGACATCAAGCTGTGGCCCTAAGAGTCTCGGCGGATTTGGCCGTCTTCTACAACTGCCAAATCGATGGTTACCAAGACACACTCTACGTCCATTCTCATCGTCAATTCTTCCGTGACTGCACAGTCTCGGGCACCGTTGACTTCATTTTCGGCGATGGTATAGTAGTCTTACAAAACTGTAACATTGTTGTGAGAAAACCCATGAAAAGTCAGTCTTGCATGATCACAGCCCAAGGCCGCTCCGATAAACGTGAATCCACCGGACTCGTGCTACAAAACTGCCATATTACCGGAGAACCAGCGTATATTCCCGTAAAATCTATAAACAAAGCATATCTTGGAAGGCCATGGAAAGAGTTTTCAAGAACCATTATAATGGGAACAACCATAGACGACGTTATTGATCCAGCGGGATGGCTTCCTTGGAATGGTGATTTTGCACTTAATACGCTTTACTATGCTGAGTATGAGAATAATGGGCCTGGGTCAAACCAAGCCCAACGTGTTAAGTGGCCTGGAATTAAGAAACTATCGCCCAAGCAAGCTCTTCGATTTACTCCTGCTAGGTTTTTACGTGGTAACTTGTGGATTCCACCAAATCGTGTGCCTTACATGGGGAATTTTCAGTAGATTCCAATTGGTGAATTTTCCACTTTCTGTGTGCTCTTTAAAAAAAAAAATGAAGGTGAATAATTTATATGCGTGTCTTGTCTTAAAGTCCTGACTTGCCGAATCTAGTATCTTACTCTCAGCCAAGTTACTACATTGAAGATAAAAGGCTTGTCGTGTGCTCTTAGGACAAAATTGGTCAGGCTTGGATCTATGTTTTTGGTACAAATAAGTTGATCAGTAAAACTCATATAGATTTGTGGTTGATCATTGGCCTTATCATTGTACCTTTATTACTAATTGGTACCGGTTCCTCGAGGTCAACGTGAAGAACCAGCAGAATTACAAGCTTGATGTTATTGATTTTTAGGTTCTTGTTTCTTGTAATTTTTTGATTTGTTTTGTTTTATTTTAGTACAGATTCTAGTTTAATCATTTATTTTTCGGGTGCGCATTCTTTAAGATTGAGTTTGAATGTATTTGGGAATGGACTAACCGAAAAAGAAGGTGGAAAGTGACAAGAGAGTAAAGACTGAAGAGAGTATTAAATCAAGCAAAGCACCTTTACTCTTGGAACCCCTAACCGATGTCTAACAACAAATATCCTAGTTTCTCGATATCCAAATCCACTACTTTCAGTTTCATGGTTTTTTATCTTCTTCTTCTTCCACTAATAAATCAATGTAACTATATTACTTCAGGGAACCACTAATAATATAAACTTTTTTGATAAAAGTATTATTTAACTTAAAAGAATAAAAGAACCATTTAATACAAAGTTCTAGCATCCTGAATTTTAACCTAGTTCTTGTATTAAAGAACCACTCGTTTGGAGTAAAGTGTCATATGCTTTTTGTGAAAGTCATCTCAAATTCTTAATGGTTATTACATAAACATAGTAAATGTGTGGAAGAATAAATGATGAGAAGGACCCATGCAAATTCCTTGGTAGTATTAAATGTTCAATGGATCTTAAGATTTTCAAAACAAAAGATATAGTATTACTTTTCCGTTTCTAGTGGGTCATATATACAAAAGCAAAACAAAACAAAAATCGTCAAAATTACGACAATGTTTTGTATAATAAGAAACCATACCCATGTGATTGGTTACAGAATACAATTCTAACTTTTTATTATTTTTAAATACGGATCTCCATTTTTTTTTTTAAATAGCTTGAAAGTATTTGGGATATAGATTATAGACTAACCGAAAAGAAGGTAGAAAGAGACAAGAGAGTGAAGAAGCATTGAATCAACCAAAACACTAACACTAGAACACCTTTTCTCTTGAAACACTAAAAACTAAAGTCACTTCACCAATGTCTAACAAGAGCATATCTCCAATTTTCCCAATGCTCCAATCTCAACATTTTAGCGATTATGGCTTCGATCCCCAGATCCATTACTTTCAGGTTCTCTTCTTCTTCTTCTTCCACATTGTTCCTAGGGTTTCGATATAAAGCTAACTCTGTTTTTTTTTGTTTTTGTATATCTTAAGGTTTTGGAAGAAGCAAAGAAACACAAGTCTTCCTCCATTGACACATTTCAGTTCAAACTTCAAAAACCTATCTCGAAAGACGATTTGATCCGAACCACTCTCCACAACAAGAACAAGAACAAGAAGCGTTGGTTATGGTGCAAGAACGCTTTGTTCTTCTTTAAGTGGCGGAAATGGCCAATCTCCTCTGCCGTCGTTGGAAGATGCTCCGGCGAAAACGACGGAGACAATGAGTTCGACGATCGTAGCGATGTTCATTTTGCTAGAGCTAGAAATTTTCGAGCTGGTTCGATATCAGGTCCGGTTTACGTGACAGAGAGTTGGAGCGGTTCGAGTACACCATACCGGCCGATGACTACGACGTCGGCAGTTCAGTATTTGAGTCTACGGGAGCTTAATATGGAGCGACAGCAGAGGATCACTACCTCTTCTTCTATGTCCGGTCCAATTTACTTGGTCACGTGAATAAAAACATCAATTTGCAGAATTATCCTTTTATAGGATCAAAAAAGGAAAAAGAAATTAATAAGATTTGTTTTGGGAGGTGTGGAAGATAAGTTTAGATTTGGTTTGTGGGCCTAATGGGCCCAATTGTTTTATAGGATATGATGAGTCCATTACATAAGTGTGACTGGGTAGCTTAAGGTAATAATAACCAGCTCCCGTTATTTGTTGTTTCTTTCCGTTGGTTGATGCGAGATAATTATAAACTGTTTTAGGTGTTTTTTATTTACCTAATTTTTATAATATTGAAGTTTATATTATTATTAACTGTTGTACAGTGCATTTTTCAAGAGTCTAAAATTGATAGATGACTGAAACCTTTACATGTTCTGGACAAACTTTATTTCGACGCAATATCATTGAAACTGTCTCTCATATCTTTAAATTTTCGACGCAATATTATTTCAACCCAATTCACAAGGCAAATAAATCATAGTCTATAGACATCATTGCTTGCTTGTATAATGAGATTTTTCAATCCGAATACGGAATATACAAAAACTCTTCGTAGGCTTTCTTTATCAAAAGTATCAGCACCAATGAGTTTCATTCAAGACAAGGATCATAATGACTAATATTATTGAAAAAGGAAATGCCAAATTTGGGTGGTTATCTAGGGTTGGTGTTGAGGAGACTTCTTGAGATGTAGGGCTTCTTTGAGCTTACGACCTAGAGCAAATGCCAATGGTGGAGGGACTGCATTCCCAATCTGCCTGTGCTTGTGATTTATGTTCCCTGCAAACTCGTAGCTATCCGGAAACCCCTGCAGTTTTCATTAACAACAATTTCGCTTAAAAGGCCATATCGATAAAGCTAACATTACTACTCTATCTCCCAAAACCATTCAGTGCTTTGCAATCTCTAAGTCTGTAACTGATGCTATAGGACTGACTGGGAACAGAAGAGTTTTTCTTACCTGAGATCGGGCGCATTCACGGACTGTAAGGATTCTGTGCTGTTCAGGATGAAAGCACATTCCAACCTTACCCATGGGCTGAGGATCCGTGACGGAAGTCGGAAAGTTTCCTTGCCAATCTAATCTCCCATATAGTCCCTTCCAACCGTTGTGGCGCTCAGCTGTGTTTGGGAGACAAAAAGGAATCATTTCTTCTACGCGCCCATCAGATAACGTAACCTGTGATATTAAAACAAAGCGATTTGGGTTGATTTCTAGTTTCAAAAGCAATTCTTTTGACCGTAGTCAACCTGACAAAGGTATTCCTGAGGTAGGATGTATAAGACTGACCTTTCTCTTTGGCAAGTCATGCCAATCAGCCCCAGGCCTAGTTGGGATTAATTTGCATCGAATGAGGTTAAGCTCATTCATAGCCTTGCAGATATGATCAGTGAGAGCAATCGTGTTTCCTCTTATCTCCTTTTGGAACCACGAGACTGCAACCTCTTTATACTGCAAGAAACAAGAATTTCCCCCACATAAATTAATAAATTAATGGGTTCACGTCATTTGTGTTTAGCAAATATGTATGTATAGATATTTTCTCCAGATGTGTTATCATACCTCTTTGTTTGTCCTAGAGTCTCCGTTTTCTACTGATGGAAGATCACCAATTGTGTCTCTCACGGTGATTGGACGGAAAGGGGCACCAAGTGCAGTACTACGAACAGCAGCATAATGTAAACCTTGAGATAGTGAGATTTTCAACTTTGGAACACCAAAGACATGCATCGGCTCAGGCCATTCAGGGAGAACTTCTTCTGGTGCAGCAGCCCAAATGAAAGCTCGTTTACGAGATTGGGATACTCCATATGCACCGGCCTCCAGGATTCCAAATCTCACCTGGGAAACATCATAGAAACATCATATTTAAGAGATTTAAGTCAATTTTTGTACTTCGCAAACCATTCTTCACAGAGCATGCCAACTTCTACTAAAGAGAAATCAATTTAACAAAAGCGTTAGGACTTTACCTGGTAACCCATTTCGAGAAGGGAAGCCAAAGTAAGCTGAAATGTCTGCCCTTTATTGAATGACACAAAGGTCCTCACGTTCTCCAGAAGAAAATACCTTGGCCGGAAATAGTCAGCAAAGGACAAGAATGCTAATATCATTTCACACTGAACTTTACTCCAAGAGCTTTGGTTGAACCTGTTCATACCAGAAAATCCCTGCCAAATTGCACAGGTTAAGGGCTTTTCACTTATTCAACGAAAAATTTACACAAGTATAGCCACAATCTGAAATATATACCTGACATGGAGGTCCACCATTGATGAAGTCCACTTGACCAGGCAGTGGCAGAGTACTCTTCTGCTCCTCAGTTAGTTTAGCTGCTAATTCATTTGCCTCTGTAGTAGAGACACAATCATCTTGATCTCCACCTTTCTCCATTATAGCCCTGCAATTAATCACAACAACTGATCACAATGCAAAAAATAGCCACACTAAAAGAGTAAGCGATAACTTGTTGGCTATTTACCTAAGAATCACATTGCAGTTGTCAACAAAAACTGTTGACTCAGGATGGTTTTGTTTAAAAGCCTGCCCAGCTGGCTCTTCATACTCAATCGCCCACTTTGCATCAGATACACCTTTTACATATAGCATGAATATTAATACAACTTATTCAAGCATTTTGGAAGATTAAGAGTTGACTGGATATAATACATACCCGCCTTTTTCAGTCCATGAGACAGGCCACCACAACCAGCAAAAATATCTAGAGTAGCCAGACGAATCTCTTTAGGTGGCTCAACAGGCTTGACAATCTCAGACTCAATTTCACTCTCTACTCCCTTTCCCTTTTTCTTTCTTAAAAGTGTGTCGTCCTTAATAGTAGAGAACTTTGGCTTCATATTGGCGGGCAGCTGTTACAAGACAGTATAGAGAAAAAGTTCAACTTTGTATCAGAACAACAATAATCATAACATATAAATCCTAGACACAACTATATGAATTCCTTAAGAAACTAGGTACACAAATAATTGACAAATACGAAGTGAAGAGAGGTATATACCTGCTTGAGAGAACCTTTGGAGGTGTCAAAGAAAAGATCACAGAAGAAAATATGGTCTGATATTGGATATTCACGGGATAAGGGCATATCACTTTTCTTTCTTACTTCACATTTTCCCTCTAGAGCACCTGGAGGGAGAACAACTGTGTCCTGGCTGAAATACAACTTAAGAAATTGCAAAAAGAAAGAAAAAAGATTGTCAGATAAACTTATGAAGAAACCTCACCACTGAACACATTACCAGATATAAAAAATAGTTCTTACTTCTTGGATGTCTGAAGCATAGGCCTTCTCTGCAGAAACATCCTCAGGCCTATAAAACCTTCTCACTTTAACATCAAAGGAACCCAAATCAGCCTTTCTAGATTCCTTTGGAACAATTTCCAGCAATTGGCAAACAACATACGCTCTTAACCCAATGTTTCGCCCAGACTTAAAAGAAGTTTTACTACCCTCCTTCAACCCACCAATAGAGTCAGGGTTGACATAGACAAAATCCTCAACAGAATACTCAATCCCATTGATGAAAAAGCCTGTCTTTGAAACATTTAGTTTAATTGTAGACCTCTTCTCTTCATCCTCCCTTATCTTACATGAAGTGCAGAACCCAGAACTGCGACCAATATCACTTAGTGGAAGACTAAAGAATCCCCCTCTCTCAGGTGAGTACAAGCTTTTGCAGTAATACTCTGTTGGCAAATCTTTTACTTTTCTTTCTAATGCTCTAGCCCAGTCAAGCTTATCCGCAGTGATGTTCTTTTTCCTATACTGATGCCCCCATGGCCTTGATCGAATCTCAAAACTGGCTACTCCTTTAATGTCCTTGAGCTGTGTAGTCATGCATTCATTAGTCAGGAATAGTTCCCTCTCGTTAGCAGCATTCCCCAGAACAGTCATAGATCCTCTTTGTAAGAATCTACCATGTAACATTTTGCAGTGATCTGTACTTTCGAACATGTACTCCACAAAATAGATGGCCGGCATTTCATCTGGATCATCAACTTCCAAGGTGACAGCGCCACCTACAGCCACCATTTCCCCTCCAACAAGGGCTTGTTGATAGAGAGGCTCGCCAGCAGAAGTTTTTCCTAGACTCTCACCATCCCATTTTATTTCCCTTTTTCCAGAACTGCCTCGGATTTTCTTAGGAGTATGAGGCTTCTGAACCTCAACAGGTTCTGGTACAGTGTCCTCTGTGAGACCATTTTCACCTTCCTCTTCAACCTCTTCCTCCCCATTTCCGCCTTCCTCTTCCACCTCATCCTCCCCATTTTCTGCAGCAGTCGCCTGCAATGGATCCTCTGGAGAGTAATTGGAGTAAAACTCTCCCCAAATTCTGTTGACCAGGCGAGTTGTTGTTGCTTGCATAGCTTTCCTCTTCGATGCTACTGGTGCCATGCCTGCCCTTGGATTCAGATTCAGTTCCTTCAGCGAAATTTTCTTCTTCTTGATGATCCATTTTGTGTGGTGCCTATCCTCCAATTTGCTTGCAAGACCAACAACAAATGGACACCTTTTGACATTGTCGTCCGGATAAACTGCAAAAAGCTGTAAAATAATTTGCCCATGGACGACCAAATATCTCTCAACAGCCAAGGGGTCAGAAGAAATGTAAGCTTTATCATTCGCCTGTAACCCAGACAGTCTTTTTGTGACATCTGCAAATGAAAGCCTAGCAACCCTACTTTCCACCCTAAGAAAAGTAAGAATGCTTATCCCAACCCTTGCTGTTTTCAGAACAGGTTTCCACCAAGGGGCATAAAGTTTTGATGGTTTCCCAAGACGGTACCTGTATATACCTTATACATCAGCAACAGAAGAAAAAACAGACGTAGAAACATGCGAGTACAAAATACTAGGATAGTAAGCTTACCAGGCCACATCTGTTCGTATAGAAATGGAGATAATATCATCGCTCCCAAACTCAATCATCCATTCTTTAATTTGACTGAGGAATATGCACATCCCATCAGGATCGTGTGACTGAGAACCGCTGTCAGGATCGTTTAAAGAAATCCAACTTCCATTATCATCAGTCACCACACCTGACCCAAAAATGTTGACATCAATATCATCACATTGTTTCATCGGTAGAAGTTCCAGTGATATGAATCGTAAATCAGAGTTATAAAGAGCCCAGTTGTGAAGCATCCTGTGAGGCAGGTGTTCAGATTGAACCTCATAGGAAGCATCATAAAGTATAAGTTCATCTGTTTCTTCTTCGGAGGTCTTATAGTACGATGGGAGAGGATAATCATTGGCAATCTCATCTTCATTTATCTTAATGTAGAACATATTTGAAGCAGAACCTGAGCTGCTGTTTTTTCTGGGCTGTTGCATAGATTTCCTATTCTCTTCGTCTTGTAAGAGTATAGCATATCTTCTGTCATCATCAGTACCATCAACCAGTTGATCAGATGTCAAGGCCTCGCTCTCCGCAACTTGAGAAACTTCTTTAATCCTCACACCATTAGATGGGTTTCTTTCCCTCTGCAGAGGCTTGTCAATCTTACTACTCTTCTCTCTGAGAGCTACAAGAACAGGAATCTCAACATAGCTTGATTCATGTTTCTTGGCTGTCTCATCCAAACCAGCGAGTTGGTTATATATAAAATCTCCCTGGGATATAACAAAATCGATGATTGCCGCACCACTAGAAAAGTACTTGCTTCCACTGCTCATTGATCTGACAACCGCCGCAAGTAACTCCTCAAGACCTATATCAGGATCCCCACCAGATGACTTGGACAATTTCTTATACACAGCCACTGAAGCACGAGCTTTCTCATAGAAGTAATCATAAACCTTCCTGTAGCTAGCAGCAGGTTTACGACAATCATAATCCGCCAATTCCGTTGAGATCCAAATAACAGGGGAACCATCTTCATAACCAGAGATACTCCAATGCTCAACCCGTCCAAACGATGTACACCTCACACCCTTCTCTTTCTCCTTATCAGTACACACATCTGAAGGTAAGATAGCACCTGAAACGAATATGTCATGAATCTCCAACATCTCCAGAGGTTGTGGAACTCCATCTGAATCAAACAAAACAAAATCATTCAGTCTCCTGGTTGGACGATCTTCAACATCAGTTTCCAGAGCCGTTAACCGTAACGCGAGAAACTCTTCCTCCACAATCTGCTGTTTCTTTACTTCAATAGTAGCAGATTTCTCACAGACTCGAATAGATTTCTCCTTGAAACTGGTACACGCTGCAGCACGCCTTGGTCTCCTCGTCCTAGGTACATCTTCTACCTCTTGAATCTCTGGAAGTGGTCTCTTCTTTCGCTTCGCAGCTTTAGCCCCATTTTCCACCATTTTCAAAATCCCTAGTTTCAAAATCAAAATTACCAACAAAATCATCACTATAACGCAATTGGACTATAAAATTTTCACACAAATCTATGTAATCGAAGCGTTCACTACATCGCATTGACTAAACCGACGCAAATAATAACAAAGCCCAGGAAAATTTCCGAGTCTAGGGTTTAACAATCACTGTAGTTAGACTGAAATCGACACAGATTATAGAGAAAAACTTACGTTGAGAAGCGAAATCTACTGGAAGATTGCGAAACCCTAATTGGTCTGAGAGATAGAGAGGTTGAAGAAAGCAGTGATGTGTGATTTGAGAGGAAGAGTGGGAGAGAGAGAGAGGGGGTAATAATAAAAGGAGACGAGACGAGGAGCGAAAACGACGCGCGGCAATAAACGGCGCTAAAAACTTTTTTAAAATGAAAACGAAATAAGAAAAAAAGCCGCGCCTGAATATTTAGGGCTACCATAAATGGCTTTTTATGATTCAATGATTTTATCTTTTGGGGAATATTCCGTATAAATAATCCTAATTTTAAGATTTTTACAGATTTGTTTCTATCTCTAATGTTTATATTCTAATATCTTTCCATCAGTCAACAGTCAAAGTATACGAGTATTATTTTGATTAAGATTTTTATTTGACTACAAAGTATAGATATTTTTTTGATAGAAAAAAGTCTGATTTTTAGACGAAATGTTGAGGGTTAACAACTTAACAATGAGATCCTCCAATAATACTTTTATGTGTGTGTTTTTTCTTATAACAAGAACAATATTTTTATTTTCAAAACTAATACTTTATCATGAAGTGTTTATCAAATGGATAATTTTAATATATATACGAAAAATCTCAAATTGGTAGGATGCCGCTATTTTAGTTAGCTCGTTAGGTTTATGATTTATAACAATATTTTTTCTTTCGAGAACTAACATTTTACCATGATCCTACTATATTATTTGGGAAGTACATTTTAAATGTAACCTTACTTTTTGTAAGTAATTACATATGTATGCCATTAGAAATAAAATTTAAAGAGTAAAGTAATTCATCTCTTTAAAAATTAAAAAGTCAAATACTAATTTAATTAATTAAATTTCATTAAAAAATGAAATACATTATTAATTTCCAAAAAATTAACCAAT
>Ga0041059_1000439_pt1 | contig 31088 bp, 33 predicted proteins | sample AraColnosormetaG_FD_56232 | JGI IMG/M metagenome (GOLD analysis project Ga0041059, IMG submission 56232) | Arabidopsis roots microbial communities from North Carolina, USA - Col MF nosort | ecosystem: Host-associated > Plants > Roots > Unclassified | place: USA: North Carolina | collected...
AAAAAAAAAAAAAAAAAAACGAAGAAATCATAAAAACTTAGTGAAGAAAATGAAGATTCGAATCGAAAATTGGGGATCGAAGAAGACTAACGCTTCCGGGTCAGGAGGAGGGAATTGGCCATGGACGGGAGAGAAGAGTTCAAGTGATCGTTTGAGGGATTTGAGACTGAGCTTTTTCAGTGACTGTGCTTCGATGGGTTCGATCTCCGTCGTCGGAGCCGGCATCGTTCTTCTTTTAGGGTTTAGAGAGAAAGAGAAGTGAAGTGAAAAAGGGTTATATTAATAATCTCGAGTTTATTTATATCAATTTCACGATTTTGTTGCGCCGAAAAATTCTTTTAAAAGGGAAATGAACACAATTAATTTTTCTGGCTACAAATCTTCTTTTTAAGCTTTATGTTAAAAGGAAAAAATAAAGACACATATTTTCTTAATATGGTTAATGAGTAATTAGATTGATATGTATTAAGATATTGTATTTTCTTTCTCTTTATAATTACGGTTTTACCTTTTCTTAAACATACATATACCAAATGATGTATGAAAGTTTTCATGCAATATTATTGAGGTCATAAATTTTGTAACACTTTCTCAAAGACAATAGATTTATAAATTTTCAAATATTTTGCAGCATAGTTTTGATGAGAGACTCCCATGGAGTATTCAAACAAGAGATTTGCCACAAAAGTATAAATCTTCAAAAACCTTGCCCCCCACATGGAGAATGCATAAACCAAAGAAGGAAGCTCACACTATATTTTCGAATCTCTCATTTACTATCCATTTAACATGTTTCCCATAAGACATCTTCAAGAAGAAGATAAAGAGTTCAACACAAATACTTATATTTATTAAGCCAAAGAGATATGTAATCAGTCTTACATATTCGTAACATCTCTAAGCGCCATATATGTGCTAGAGATAGCTCTAATGAACTTGCAAAAGTTTTAAAGCCGTTATAGACATCAAATAGCATTTTTGAAAATATTTAATCACTTTGAGATGTTATCACTAAAATCAACACATACAACACATAAATCAATTTGAGGGCAGGGATGGATTTATCACACAAGGACAAACATGAGCAAGCAAACAAATGCGCGCACACACACACACACACCAGGTTTTAGTGTCTTATGCGGTTTATAAATACGATTTAGACTTTAATAGAGTCTCGATCTAATCTCCCAAAAAGAAAAATCGAAGTCATGCATTTACAGCAAAAGCTATTTTCTACAGTCTCATTTTTAAGTTCTAACTCTCATCATCAGACATGAAAGTTGGTCTTCTTCTCAGAGACTCCAACACATCAGCTGATGGTCGACCACTCTGGCTAACTCCACGGCTCGACCTTAGCTTCGGAACACTCATTGCGCTCAGAGGCGGCGTTGCAGCTCCACCGTTCACTTCTCTCAACACCGACCTAGCTGCCTTAGCCGCCACCACATCAGCAGCCGCAGAAACCACTCTTGATTCCAATCCCGAATCTCTAACATTCTCCTCGCTTGCTGCTGATGCTTCAGGTTCACCGTTTCTATGACTTGTCCCGCAGGCAACCCCTTGGTTAGCCATGGACCTTGCCTTTGCAGCCTCGTGCTTCTGCATATCGTAAACAAGCTCTTTCTGAAGCTGTTTGTCAGCGACAAGCATTTCTTCGATCTCGTTCTTGTAGTCTTTGAGGAGGACACGGAGGCAGTCCATGAGCGAACCTGTGAGAGGACTGTTCTTGCTCTCCAATAGCCTCTTGAGCTCAATGAAGATTGGAATCGTGTTCTGAATCAAACCTTTTCTAACAGCGTGCGTTATGGCCCTTCCTTTTGCAGTTGCTGCATCTCCACCTTCTTCCTCTATATCTGCTGTCTCCGACGATGCTCCTCTGGAAACTGATAAACGGATCTCTTTGCACGCCAAGATCTGAAACGCATCCTACACCGAGACAAAACGAGTTAAAAATCGGCAATCACAAGAAGAAAAAAGGCTCTGTAGCCATTTTGGAAGTTACCTGTAGAACTGATTGACCAGTGACATCTTCTATGTTGAGCATTCCATCAGAAGCAGCTGCGAGGATCTCTGCACATAACTTGGCGAATGTGGCCAAAAGGTGTTCTGGGGCCATTTGTTTAAGCAAAGTAACGTAGATCTGCATTCTTTTAGACCTAGCCCTTTCATCATTCCCTCTACAGAACAAATGAAACAAAGATAATCACTAAGATCATTCACACCAAAATGTCAAGTTTGCGTATGAGCATAGACTATATAACTTTAACACAAGTACCTGATAGAAAAAACTTGATCCTTTGTTCTTGATTGTTTAGAATCTGGATTACTATGGCCAGTGTGGGCATGGCAGTCGTTTAAGACATAAATAGCTTCCACGAAACTGTTGTAAGCTAGAAGTGGCGCCTTTACTATAAGCAACATGGGGCGTAACAATAATCAAAATCCTAGAGATCATGTCTCTCTGTAAGAATTTTCAATAACATGGGAATGAAAGAATGCATTTCATGGTTGCTCACGTGAGTTCTCATACCTTTAAGGATGCTTCCAAATAAAAAGTCTGCAAGTCGACGTATCTTTTCAGATTCATCCACTAGCGATAGAAGGAATCGAAGGAAGAGAACTCCTCTCCATTTCACGTAGTCTCTCTGAATCAAGAAAACAAGCCTGCTTATTCATTGTCAATTCAATACTTTTTAAAAACAGAAGATAAAGAATCTGTGGAGAATAGCAATACCTGTAGTAACCTTGAGAGAAGTATGAAGGTTTGCCTTCTAACAACTTCACAAGGATCCCGAAGACGTTTAGTAATCTTCGGTATGTAACTATCCAGGTAAACAAACCATTAGAATGTCGCAATCATGTTTAACATTTGAAAAATTAATGTTCTGTGAATGAAATACCACTCAATCATGGCTGTATAGTGAACACAAAAGTCTGTCATCGCTACTACAAGATTGTTACGCAAGGCTGCACAATCACTCTTTTCAAGTTCCTGCAAGAGTAAGGCATCAACGGGTTCACATAGGTTAAAAAAAATTGAAGAGACAAAGGAGACTACCATCCAATGAATCAAGTTCCTGGAACGAAAAGTTTCCTTTCCAGAAATAATCAAAATGATAAAATGGACACATGAATCAGCAAATGCAGACAGACCTGTGCAAAGAGAGGGAGATATCTTTTAGCAAGCTTCCCGTCAGCCAAACACATCTTCGCCATGGTTAACCAAGACTGACTATAGAGAAGAGGAGCTTTTTGCTTCAAGCAAACATTAGCTTGCGGCAGTTTGTTTTTCAGCTTTGAGTCTGAATTTCCTGAAGTGATGACAGTATGTAAGAACGGAACAATTTTGGTCGTGTCAGCTGAAGGATATATAATGACACAAGATCCAATGGTGTATACTGCTGTGACTGCTTTTGATAATTTCTTGGACACAGTATCCAGTCTCTTGCTTCTTCTACTTCCGAGTGTTGCTGGTGTAACAAAAGAATGATTATGACTGGAAACCCCCTCGATGTACTTCTCAGTGACCTTAGATGCTTTCAATGAAACTTGTTCTACCCACTTCTTGACAAGCATATCGGCCTCCTCAGAGGTGCTTGCCTTCTTTTTGCACAAAGTTTTTAATGCTTTGACATGTGCATCGACCTGTCATTCAATGGCATTGACTAAGTTCATGAAGATAGATGAACCATATACGAAGCAACCATTTTCAAACCAGTGAATAATGATCTGCTCAATTCAAGCGTTCAAGTTTCAGGTTACAGAAAAGTACCAAAAAAATATCAAAATCTGAAAGAATACATCCTTCTAGACAAAAACCAGTAACTTTCTGTACTTTCAAAACATGAGCTTGATTTTATATAGAAGATATCAGGTTAAATATTTATCATTACCTCAGCAGAATGCAGGTTAAAATTTTCGATTTTCTTCAGCAAATTGTCAGCCAGATCTGCAGCAGGCTCTGCTGGCAGCTGAAGGGAAACATTGGAGATTGTTTGCAAAAGACAAACTCGATCGCCAGCCCATGTAGAAGAATTACACTCGACCCCCTGTTCATCACCTTGTTCATCTAGCCCTTCAGAAATAGCCAAATTATCATACATACATTCATGAAAATTGGTTTAATTAGGGTAGAAGTTAGGACTAAAACCAGAAAATCACACTACCAGTAGGAACAAGTAAAGACATGAATCAGTTGATTGAGATGTTTATAGATGGATAAACAGAATTCTGACAAACCTTGTACGTCATTCTTGTCAAGCAACTGCCAATGATGGTGAAGAAATTCCCATTCGACAGACTTTGAAAGATAAACTGAAACCTCTGATAGAAGGAACCAAGCACCAGCAGGAGCTGTCCATCTATTTATTGGCATTGAACGACTCAACCACAGTGATTCAGATTCCTTTATGATACACTGAAGCGCAAGGGCAACTCTTGGTTTTAGTCGCTTCTTCTTTCCCAAACTTCCACATATTTTCGTAACCCAAGGAGAAACCTCACTGTTGCAAAGCTCCCTTAAGAGAACCAAAACTCCTTCTGGAAACAAGGCTTCAATGTCTCTGTCTAGATCTTTTGAAGTAGTGTTCCGGTTGTTAGGGAGAGAAGCACTGTCTGGAGAAAGCACATTTCCAGCTCGTAATATTCTCTCCAGAACTAATTCATGAAAGACATTCTCGCATTCTTCTTGGATGCTAGTTTCATTGTCCATGATCATCCGAGGAACAGAATGTAACCATTCAGTGGTCACAATTTCATCTGTACATATTCTGAATGCCTACAGTGAACAGAAGACAATGAACTTGCATCATCAGAGAAATATGATAACAAGTCATTAGCCTGAGTGCCTGACCTATATTCAGGGATAAGTTAAAGTATAAAGATTATCTGATTTTAGTATGAAACCGACGGAAGCAGTTGCTATGTAATTTCCCATTCATTCATCTAAAAACATTTTTGGCTTGCACATTTGGTCTCTTTAACTTTGAGCTAATTAAGGTCAAAGCAAACCCGTATAAATTATACTAACTCTACACATATTACCATCGGGTAAATGAGAAAGAAGAAACTGAGTTACAGAAAACATACCTCGGAAATAGCTGAAACTGCAGCCTTTCTTATACTTATTAGCGGATCAGAACAAGATGTACCCATTGTCTTTAGGATACTACCATCAAAGCAACCACCCATAAGCGATGTCAATTTTGTCACCAGAAGAAGAGCTGCTCTCCTTACAGCCGCCTTCTCATCCACACATCTTTTCTTCAAAAGGTCAGTTACTGCACCTTTTCCCTCTGAAGTCTCACCGTTAAACCCAAGGGCTTGTTTCAGGATCGACCTACTCCTTTCATCACCAGACAAGAACTCCACAACTTGAGCCAAGTTGGACAAAGCTCGAGCTCTAATCAAAGCGCTCGTGTCTGAACACCGCTGAACTAAAGCATCAATACAACCCAAGCCCCACGAATCTTTCAACCCATTCTCTGAACTAATATCTCCTAGAGGGTTTCCTAATGAGCTTATCAACAGAGGTATAATATCAACAGCTAATACTCTAAAATTAGACTTCCCTTGACACATCTTCATTACAAAATCAACAAACTCTGATTGGCCCTCAACCTCCATTGCCTTTACAATCTCCAGTACCGCCTCCACTGCAAATCCACGCGGCTCGGCCTTCTCAGGTGCCTTATGAACCAGAAACTTAGGCAAATTAGACACAACTTTTTTCAATTCAGGGTTATCTTTAGCCAAACTCATCAATTTCCTTGACACAAATCCCAACGCAAAACTTCTCGCTTGATGTTTCCCCATAAGAAGCAACGGTGTCAAAGACTTTGAAATCTCAGCAGCAGTGAGTGCCATATCTCCATGGTCAGAATTCAACACTCCTCCCAGAATCTTCCCACACATTTCCATCAATCGATCATAATTCAAAACTCCAGAGTGCTCCAACGCCAATAAAGGAATCTCACTCACAGTTTGTACCAAAGATTTCAAACTATCAGGAAATCTATCTAAATGAACAAAACTCAGAACCGAGCCAAGCTTCTCTAACACTATAAACATCAATTTCGCATCAAATCCACCTTCTTCAGTCTCTTCCCCATCTTCATACCCTAAATTCCTCTTACCACGTCCTCTCTTCTTCTTATTCCCTTTCTCTCGCTGCGAATTACTCCCTTGACCGGCGGAATCATCACGGCGTTTGAGGTAGCGGCGAATTGAGCCAAGTAGAGAAAGAAACGCAATCGGAGAGAAGAAAGTGAAAACGGGGCAATTCGTGGAAAGAAGCAGACTGAGATAAGCGTCGGAGGCTAAAATAGCAAGACGGCCTGATTCAACCGGAGAATCCATGGCGGCGGAGATACAGCGGAGAAACGAAGAAGCCATTGAGGAGAGACTACCGTAGAATCGATTGAGAATTTCATCATCGTCTGTATCAAGTAGAGATTTGAGATCCGTGACGAGTTCATGATAGTCAGATTCATCGTCTCCTCCTTCGATTCCTGCAAGGATTCTAGTGAGCAGAAGCTCTTCATCCATGGCGATTCTCTACTGATAGAGAGAGAATTTTGGATTTCACAGAAATTCAGGTGAAAAGGTTTCAAATCATTTTGGATTTCCCGCGATCTGTTCGTTCTTATTAGAATTCAAAGTGGGACTTAGAAAAAGGTTTGGGGCTAATTTAGCATTTCCACAAAGAGCAGAGTCCTCAGTGGGTAATATGATGTATACGAAACAATTTTGGGATTTTAATGAAACAAACCCTGCAGTTTTGGCTGATTCATTTTAAAACCTTCAACTTAAGTTTTAATAGAAATACCTCTCATCTCAGAAAGTCTAATGAAAAACCAGACACTATACTATACTAGTCAAAGGATTCACTTAACATTTAAGGAATATGATTTATGCTTAACATTTTAAAATCTTCTTTTGGCGGCTCCACTAGTCAAAGGATTCACTCATCTTATTCTCAAGACTGATGTCCCTGCCATGACAAATTCTAGACAACAAAATATGGCTAGCAGTCAGAACACAAGCGATACATCTTCAAGGCAGTATGAAACAACGGAGCCTTCTCTTGATGAAAACATTGATGCATTGCTTGAGGTAAAGAGCCATTTGACCCTTCTATACTTCTAAATTATGCTATGAGCGTGAGGGAATTTTATGAATATCGCTCACGAATAACCTTAGAAAACCTGTAATATGGTAATTATTTTGTTTAAACTCTGGCAGGAAGAAGAGACCTTAATTACAGCACACAGAAAAGAGATCGAGGATACAATGGAAATAGTTCACGAGGTTATGGCTCATATGTCTTGTGATTGTTTTAACATTATTTCATGTTTTTTTTTGTAGGAAATGAAATTACTAGCGAAGGTGGATCGGCCAGGGAGCATGATTGACAACTATGTTACACAGCTGAGCTTTGTGTTGTCCCGTAAAGCAGCTGGTCTTGTAAGTCTTCAAGCCCGTCTTGCTCGGTTCCAACACCGTCTGAAAGAACAGGAGATACTTAGCCGGAAGAGAGTTCCGCGCTAGGAAAGGCAGTGGAAGTTAGTTTGCCTTCCAGTCAGTTTTTGTTAGAGATACACACAAGTCTTCCTTCCTCTCGTGTTTTATGAATTGGGGAATTTGTTTTTGTTTTTGGGAGTGGGTTTTAATATGTCAATGTTACATTTGGGATTTTGTTTTTTCTGTGTCCTTGTCAACATTTGTACTCACAAACAGCAGTTTGTTGTATATTTGTAACATATTCGTGTATGTATTGGGGAAATTGTGCAGAACATTTGTATATCGAAAACATTTGCTTTCAAGAGATTATTCATGGAATTTTGGCTATTGAACAGAGGAAAATATATCGAACCGATACTAGATGGAAACTTTAAATTGCGTTCGCACTGGTCAAGACCGGAGAGAAATAAATAAGGTTTTCAACATCTCATATATCTTCAGCTAGACTAACCAACATAGAGATCCAAAACGCTTCATCTACATTTTAAAACAAGAAGAAGGAAAAAAATACAATAACGGAACGAGCTAAGAGCTCTGGGCTTGACTCAGTTTTTACCTCTGCTTTTAAAGCCGAGTGCTTCACTGCCTAAAAGGAGTGGGATTTAAAGTTTGAACAAATCAACAATGGCAACCAAAAATAGTATTCCTAATAGCCGAAAAAACATTAGCACAAGCAACTTCAATCAGCTCGTAGCCTCAGAATCTCTTTAGCTGTTCTGAGTCGGAAGTATGGCATGTGTTCCTGCAAAGTAATACAATGTTATTACGCTAAATGCCTAAATCCTACAAGTTACATAAACTGCTAGGGGGATATACTAATTCCATATTGTTTCAAGACAACCAGTTTTTATTCTCAACTACAGTTTCTTGAGGCATTCAGAGATTTGGATTCTGATAGCTTACCTGGCTGAAACATAGCCCCAGGCCTCTGCTGAAAAAATCGATGTACTTAAGCATAAACATTCCACAGTCATACCTGAGAATATAAAAGATTGCAACAAAGAAACAATATAGAGTTAGCAGAGAGCTTAACCAGAGTGCTAAAGAGCATAAGAACAGTTAAGTTATACCCTTGTTGATTCCATTATCAAAATTTATATCAGGTGAATTTCTCCTAATCAATCTCAAACCAGATCTATCCTTTGTCTTAAAAACCCATATTCCCACATCAGAAGACAAGTATCTGATTCTACAGAGGTTATCTCTTTAACAAGATAGTTCCTTTCACATGATCATGATCATAGCAAGTTCAAGCATAGTTACATACCCATTCTTTTGTTGGGGAAGGTCTTCCACAAATTCCATGTCCCACGAATTAGCATCAATCTTTTTTCCACTTTTTTCATTTGCTTCATCACCCATGTATTTTGCCTGAAGCAGAATATCAGATCTGGCATTAGCTATAACGACTAGTATATATGGTTAGAACACTTTCACAGTAGTGTCCGATTTAAAAAGCAATAACAGCTTCTGGCATCTCCATAATGTCTCCAAACAGATTTCAGAATCAAGAAATGATGATAAAGATTTATCAGCATCTAATATCTTTTAATGCATCCAACATGTCAGTTATTAATAGACTAAATAAAGCGAATAAGAGTTAGAAATTAAATCATACCAGAGCATTCAGAATCATAGGATCAACTCCATTCAGTGAATCAAGATACAAGAGCTTGCTTTCCCTGTTGTTAATTACTGCCAAGGTCCAATGCACACCCCTGTGGATGGGAACAAATATCTGCAGAGGGCACAGACTAAGTTAAACATAAATAAATTGGACTACATGCGTAATATTAACAAGAGAATCTTCAAATTCAGGTTCTTCGACAAAATTACCATGTCACAGTCAATAAGAGCATATCCCAACTTTCTCTGCGTAGTCCATCTCCTGACAGCTTTAAAATTATAACCAGAATCGCTTACCAGCTGAAAAAAATAATTAAAGAAAGACAGATTTAAGTGCCAGAGGATTCATCAACGTATAAGAAGGCCACAGCTTGTCTTGGTTACTCACTGCCATTCATGGGATACAGAAGCCAGAGACAACTGAGTACCATGGGGAGAAACAAGGCCAAATATATCAATAATCTTATCATAAAGATCACTTAAACATACTGCTTATCATTTTTATGGAAGCAAGTAGCAGCTACTCAGTCGAACTGACATGAGGCAAAAAGGATCAAATTTTTGTTAAAAATCATCTGAGCAGAAAGAAAACAAACCTTTTTGTAGAAAAAGGTATTGAAGTAGTGACACTTCAAATACTTTTTGGGCTCTCTAGTTTCTCTTTCTTTGAGTAGTTCAAGGTAGACATTGATAACCTATAAAACAGAACAAGAAATCAGCAAAAGAAAATGTGATTTAAGAGCTCTTAATTGTGTAGAATATTATGGAACAAGTTGTACCTCGTCGTTTAGCCATGCAGATGGTGTAAGGCATTGCAGAACTTCTCCAGTAATATCAATGTTTGAGTTTTCATGAGTAGCCAAGACCTTCCTTCTGAAAAATGGGAGACATTTGGTTTTTGGTTAGACTAAAAAAAATCACTCAACATGCTAGAGCGTCTTAAGAAACCATACCTATTTCTCCCAGAAAAGGCACGGTAGACTTCAGCCTCTTCATCTTCTGTGAGAGGAATAAAAGGTTCACGAGGCACCTTCATTATATCAACAACACAACAAACATAGTGTTAACAACAACAATAAACATAGAAACACACTAACGATCTCAACGCTAAGATTACAATATACTCTAATAAGTAGAAGAACTTTGACTCTGTGTGCATAAGTAATAACTGCAGCTTAATAACCAATAAAGCCAACAAGTATTGTACTATCTTCAGTCTACACTAACAAACAGTAGGCGATAACATCATATGCATTTTAGAGAAACAATCCAAACAAAGCAATGTCATTAATTATATCCAATTCAAGAAAGATTAGTATAAATCTCATCACCTCAACACGCTTTTCCACAGTCTTTGGGCGAGACTGACGCAGCAGTGACAACTTCTTCTCATTCAACACAATCTCAAAACCCAAAGCTTCCAACTTTGAATTCCTCTTCTCCGCACTTTGCATAAGCTTTCTATAAGCTTCGAGGCTCGAAGCATCATTATCGACATCTCTATCTAACGACAACGAATCCAGCATCATACTAGTATCCTCAACTCTAAAGTTCTCCCCTTTCTTAACATCAGTAACACCAGAAGAAAACGAAGGCTGAAGATTCTTCTTCTCCTCATCATCATCACAATCAATAACTTCAATTGCTTGAACACTTGAATCATCAGAAACAACTTCCTCCTTTTCAACCTCATCACCCAAATCAACAAAGTCTTTACCTTTATTAACGAATCTCAAAGCTTCCAAAGCTGATCTCTTTGCATCATCATACTTACGAACAAAGAAATTTGCGTCCTTTTCGCAGTAATCATTAGATTTTGCCTTTCCATATCTAAGAATTCCTCTACTAGGAGCATGAATCTCTCGTCTAAGAGGAGCTTTAGCATCAGGGTACCTTGAAATCCTCGAAATTGTTGGGTTTGAAGACGCTGGCTTACCAGAATCTTCAGACATAGCGAATGAGAATCTTCGTTTCTTGGAAGCTTGGAAATACGGTGAATTTCGTAAAGGGTTGGTTGATTGTTGATTAATGAAATTGAAGGATTCGTCGCTGCGTTTACGATTGATCGCTACGGCACCCATTAGGGTACGAATTTGGATGAACCACTAAACCCTAGAGATTGAGTAATCAATGAGATGAGAACCATTCGAGAGACACCTAGAACATGAAATTAGGGTTCTGTAGAAGAAAAGAAAGCTCAAAGATGAATGATTTGATTTTTTCTCTTTCCTTTTAAATTTGGGGGTTTTCTCCAAAAATAATATTTGAAAGAAAAAAAATTGTGGTTTTATACTTAACTAAACTATAAAATTTATGAAAATCAAATTAAAATTTTTTCATAACAATTAAAGTATGGTGGGATCATGATATAAATATTCTCCTTACCAAAATAAATAAATAAATAAATATATATATAAATATTCTTGGTACTACTCTTCAGTCTTTGGTGGTATACGATATTGGATGTTGAAGCTATCACACTCATCTATGGACATGTCAATCGGAAAAGAAATAATGTGGCAGATGCACTATCCCAACAAGCCTTTGTTATATAGGTTCTTTGTATCAAACATATACAACACCACCATATGTTTACAATTTAATGCAACTAGTACTTGTTAACAAAAAAAAAAGAATTTTGATTAATGGTTATGGTTTTCTTTGTTTTTGAAGTGGCTTTTGGTTTAAATTTTTTCACAATTTTGTTTAATAGCCACAACTTTTAGAAAGTTATTACATTTCAGTAATTGAGTTAACTGTATCTCAAGAAAATTATATCTTTCGGAAAATTATGTAGACGCTAACTAACCTTTACAAAGACGCCTATGAGACTGCAAAAATTCTTGTCATATTTATTGATCAAACTAACGTAGAGTTTGACCAAGAGAAAAAGAAGTAAAAAACAACAACAATAGATATGGATGTTAACGTTGATTTTTAAATGATGGAGATTTGTTTGCACTTTTTTAGATGGAGATGGATCTTATTTTTGCCACTTGGAGGTTTTTTAAAAAATGAAAAACTAAACATGTTTTACAGTAAAACCTCTACAAATTAATTTTTGATAAATTAATAAATACAAGAAGATAATATTATATTAGTTTCAAGTCGTGTGAATGTAAAATTTAACATAATTTGATAAAATAATAAGTTAACAATTTTTTAAAACCCTATATAAAAAATATGATTTTAATAACATCATAAATTAATAACCACAAAAATATAATATATATACGATAATATATATAATCTATAGTTTAAATATTTTTTGAACTATTGAATGTTTGTTAGAGTTTGTCTTGAACTATTATTACATCAAACAATGATTTTGTCTCTAATTTTCATTAAATTATGTTGTGTTTTAAAACTATCATATTGTAGTATCGTTTATAACTTCCTAATACAATTAGTCATAAGTTTTTATAAGTATACAACTTCTTAATCTGCATTATTTTCATTTCAATAGTCTACTACATTTAAAAATCTGATAGTTGAGGTTATTAATCATAAACTTAGATGTATGTATATCTATTATATAAATGAATTCAGTTATAGTCATTGTGATTTATTGTCAAATGAGTTTTTTGAAATATTAAATTTTCAATTCTAATACTACACAAATTTCAACATCCAAGTCATTAATTTGATGTATATTGAATTGTGTCAACTCGTATTCTTTAAAAAATTAAATAATTAAAAAAAGATCTATATAGATTAATAAATATCAATTTAAAGATAAACTAATATCACTATAAATTCAGAAAATATCATGGTCCCAACATAGATTGTATTATACACTGAAGAAGATAAATATGGGGATATTAATATACATTCTTCCAAAACTTTTCAAAAGATGACTTAATGAAAACGCTTATGTTTTGCCTATAAATTTGGTGGTGAAAATGTATTCCATATCACTAGTAGTAAACATGCAATGCATATCAGCTTATGGATCTATACTCTCTCTTCCTTTACGTTCCAATTTATTTTCGGTAAGAAAACTCTCTAGCTTTCCCCACAAGTCATTTTCAGGTCAGCATGGAAAGCTTGTTCGCATGAAGGCCACCCCTACTCGGGCCTGTCATGATCAAGAAAGTAATCGCAAGTTCAAGAGACTGCCGCTTTCAAAATGGGGTCACCATTTCCTCTCTGCTCAAGTTGATGTCTCGGTGAGTCTATAATACACACTGACAAACATATATATAATAAATGTAAAAGATCGATGTAACGGGTATGAACATATGATATTATTGTTAGGAAATGAATGCCCTTGCCCAAGAGATTGAGAGACTAAAGCCGGAAGTAGGGGAGATGCTCATGTTTTCTTCGAAAAGCATTGAGTCGACCAAGAAGAGGATTCTTTTCATATATATGCTTGTGAGCCTTGGTGTAGCGTTTCACTTTGAAGATGAGATTGAGCAGAGTCTAGAAGAGGGTTTTGAAAAGATACAGGAGATGATAGCCGGTGAAGATGATTTGTACACGATTTCCATCATGTTTTGGGTTTTCAGGACATACGGTTACAACATGTCTACCGGTAAAAGTTATCTACCAGTACATTTTTTTGTAATCGATTCATATGTATTAACAAGATTCTCCTATTGACCAATAGATGTTTTCAAGAGATTCAAAGGGGAGAATGAAAAGTTTATGGAATCTATAACCAGTGATGTCAAGGGCATGGTGAGTTTGTATGAAGCTGCTCACTTAAGGACAACAAGAGAAGATATCTTGGAGGAAGCGTTAAGCTTCACTACAAGAAACTTGGAGTCGTTAGCTAGAGCTGGAGCAAGTTCTCCCCATATCTTAATGCGTATACGAAATGCTCTTTGCATGCCTCAACATTACAATGCCGAAATGATATTCGCGAGGGAATACATTTCTTTCTATGAACAAGAAGAAGATCACAACAAGATGCTACTTAGATTTGCCAAGATCAATTTCAAGTTTTTGCAGCTAAATTGGATTCAAGAATTGAAAACTCTGACCAAGTACTATACTCTAGATTTTTCGTGCTTCTAGCTATATGTTTTTTGCGATACAAGTTGACAATAGTCATTGACATGTTTTGCAGATGGTGGAAGCAGCAAGACCTTGCATCTAAACTCCCACCTTACTTCAGGGATAGATTGATCGAATGCTATTTATTTGCAATAATGATATATTTCGAGCCACAATTTTCACTTGGGAGAGTTTCACTAGCTAAGATCAACACAGTCTTCACCCTTGTTGATGACACGTGTGATAGATACGGTAATGTTTCTGAAGTTGCAGCTCTTGTTCAATGCGTGGAAAGGTAACATCATCCAAACACGAATGCGTATCTTATCTCAAAGGCCAGTGCCAACCCAACCATGAAAGAAAATCCTAGTGAAATAGATTAGAGATCCTAAGTGAAATCAAATACATTAATTATTCCAATACTTTACGTGACTAAATATATTTATTCTGTCTATTTCTTTAATATCTATGTAAAATCATAAAATATATGAACACAAAACATTAAGAAATCAAATTTTTCTAGAAATATGGTTTCATATATAATAGATCATAGGGTAAATTTTTTTGGTGAATATATATCCCGTACAAATATCTCAGTATGCATGTACAGATGGGATCCAGATTGCATGGACAGTTTACCAGATTATATGAAAACCGTCTTCAAGTTCGCTTGGAATACTTTCGAAGAGTGTGAAAACGCAGGCATAATGGAAGAGGGATTGTCTTATGACGTGCAAGGTGCACTTGAAGAGGTAGTGTATATATATAAGTAACATCCAAATATCAAAAAATTAAATAGTTAGATGTTGTTTAACGTGCTTCTATATGCTCCTAATAAGCAGTTCAAGGTATACTTAAGATCCAACTTTTGCTTTACCAAGTGGGAACAAGGAGACGTGGTGCCTACATTTGACGAGTACTTGGAGATTGGAGGAGTCGAAGTAACAATGTATGTAAGTATAGCATGCAGTTTTCTTGGGTTGGGACAAAGTTCTAGGGAACAAGCTTATAAATGGCTAAAATCCAGACCAAAATTTGTTGAGGCTCAGGCTAAAAGGGCTCGTCTAATGAATGACATAGCCGGCTTTGAGGTACCAAAAATTGTATGATCAAGCGTTTCTTCTTGTTTGGTTAGTGATCAAGACATTATACGTTAAACATGACTAGTAATATCTAACAGGGTGACATGAGCAGAGGGTTTGATGTTAATGCCATCATGTACTATATGAAGCAATACAAAGTTACCGAGGAGGAAACTTTCACAAGGCTTCAAAAGATGGCTAGGGACTTGGATACAACTGTGAACGAGGAGATATTAAAGACAACAAAGAGTGTGCCGCGGCAAATTCTAAAGCGGGCCATTGATTTTGGAAAAATGATAGAGTTCACTTATAGGTCTGGCGAAGAATACACACATCCCGAAGGAAGATTTAAGGATCATATCACATCTTTGTTTGTTGATCTTATTCGTCTTTGAAACAATATAATTAGTATATTTGGTTTTTATTTCAGCTTCTATTTCTATCTTTTTTTTTGTTAATTGAATAACAAAATGTGTGGAGATCTGATGGAAGAATCATGTCTCCAACAATTTAGCGGAATTCACATCATTTGAACCCCACAAATTTGTTCATAACTCTACGAAGTTTTTTTATTTTTTTGAAGTCTTCTAAAACTGCAGTTTTTTCTGATAAATAGAACTCCATCTCGATTACTGAAAAACTTGTCACCAATAGAATTGTTAACTAAGAAAGCTCTGCTTATGATTTCTTACGTTGCTTTGGTTGTTTATGTTATGTTTCTACTTTACAGAAAGATAGACATAAGTCCAGTCAACGTGCAAATGAATGTGTTTTCTTAGGTTATGCATCTGGTTTTAAATCTTGATACTAATATCATTTCAGTCTCTCGTAATGTGGTGTTTCATGAAACTGTCTTTCCATATGATACAATGCATCTGACAGATTCGTGTGATGTTTTCCCTGCATCTATTACACCATTACCTATTCCTGTTGCATTAGATTCATCTGACATACATACTGCGCATCATTCATCACCATCATCTCAAACACATCATACACAAAATCCACCTAGTACATCATTTGGTTCTAGGGAGACTGTTACTACAGATACTGCAGTGATTTCAGTACCTAAGGTCAGACCGAAACACCCTACTAAGGTACCAAGTTACTTATCTGAATTGTCTCATTCAAACTTCTAAGCCTCCATCACCGATAAAAGTCACCACACCATATCCTCTTTCATCTGTTCTCCCTTATACAACACTTAAATCCCCTTTTCAGCAATTTATCTTTTCAATATCTCTTGAAACATAACCCAAAACTTTTAAGCAAGCCATAATATCACTACAATGGACAAAAGCTATGGATGTGGAGCTTGAAGCTATGGAACTTAATAAAACATGGAGTGTGGTTTCTTTGCCTCAAGGTAAGAATGTTGTTAGCTGTAAGTGGGTTTATACTATTAAGTATACTACAGATGGCTCGTAGAAAGATATAAAGCTCGTCTTGTTACTAAAGGCTTTACACAGCATGAAGGAGTCGATTACTTTGATACCTTTTCTCTTGTGGCTAAATTGGCTAGTGTGAAGTTGATTCTTGGTTTAGCAGCAAGGTTTGGATGGAGTTTAACACAGATGGACGTCACTAATGCTTTCTTGCATAGTGATTTAGATGAAGAGATATACATGAGTTTGCCTCAGGGTTATACATCACCGACTGGTTCAAATGTTGAAAGATTTACACATTGCTATGGATTTTCTCCGAAGCTTTTTTGTGACAACAAGTCAGCCCTGAGTATTGCTGGAAATCCTGTTTTTCATGAGATGATCAAACATGTGGAAATAGATTGTCACACAACTCGTGATCAAGTGCAGAATGGGTTTATGAGTGTTCTACATGTATCTTCGGGTAATCAACTTGCAGATGTACTGACCAAGCCCTTGCATCCGGGTCCATTTTATTCGATTCTTGGTCGACTATCTGTTTCAAGCCTCTTCTCACATTTGGTTCCTTTGGCTTGAGGGGGGTGTATTAACCTTATATGAGCATAATTATGATTAAGCTTCCATTTACATGATTCTAGTTATTTACTCATCTTGTGTACTATATATACTGATGTAATGTCACATTAGATGATTAATGAGAAATCACTTTTTATAATTCTAAAGTTTTTACACAAACTTCTTCTCACGCTTTCTTTTCCAACCTCGGCTCCTTCTCTTCCTCTTATTCTTGCTATCATATTCTTCCTTGTTAATAAGCTCAAAATCCTCTGTAGATGCATTTTGTTCCATGCTTTTCTCCTGTGTCAGAGAGTTCAGTGCTTCTTTTGCACCATCAGGGTTGTTGGAGAGGAAGACAGCTTGGGATGGATTGGCTTCCACATGCATGTCTTGTCCCTTGTCAAATGATTCCGATGAAAGGACGTTTTGCTCATGGAGCTGCTAAACAATGTCGTTGTGTATGCTCATTGCCTCGTCCTTCCTTTTCCCACTTCTGATTCTTTCCTCCTTTTCTTTCTTGCGTTCCTCTTTGTCCCTAGTAATAAGATAAAGAGCAATGTCTAGGGAGACCCTCGGTGGAAGAACGACTACTAGGATAGGCTCTAAGATGCCATTTCCCAAGGCGCCCAAACGAGATAATTTTCGATAACCAATCCTCGACATCAACTTAGAACCTATTCCCCTTGTATGTCACTCCCACTTGTCGATCATGTCTCCACCGTTATCTTCTTCTTTATGCCTCTGTGTCAAAAGTAAAAAAATTTGAGTCTTTCATATGCTTTAACCGGAACTAAGTAAGAGTAAGGATCAAATATCTCACCTCCATTCTCTCAGTTCAGAGTGCCAATTGATTTGGTGGTGACTGGGAGCGTATAGACTCAAGTAGCGATATCTTCTTGGTTTTGATTTTGAACTCTGCCTAAGGAAATAAAGAGAAAGTAAGGGTTTTTGATCTTGACTCATAAGAAATAAAGAAAAATTTCTCGATATCTTGATTTTAATTTTGAACTGCGAAAGGAAATAAGAAAGCAATTGGGTGTTTCACAAACGGAACCGAAACTGAGTAAACAAACATATGAACTCTTCAAACCCAAGAAATTTCTTACCACAAGAGATTGAGTGATGAAGATTGGGATTTGGGTTTCGTTTTCTTGGGTTCCAAGGATTCAAAACCAGAGAGGAGATAATGATAGAAAACACCCAAAAAACAAAAAATAGAGATGAGACAATGTTTTTGCCAAAAAAAAAAGAGATGAGACAATGATAGTAAACGGAATCTTAGTGGTGGAGTGTTTCGTCGTCGTTTCTTGATTTTGATCTTCGTAAGAAAAATTAGGAGAAAGGTATGGTTTTATTCTGAGTGAAAGAAAAGGCTCTCGTTTCATACAAAATAATACCGTTGTAAACACAATTTCTTATTTATTTATTTTAAAATTAAGAAACAATGCATAGTTTGAGATATTTACCCATATTGCCACTGGTCCAAGGATTCAGTTAGAGGTAAATTCAAAAAATTATTACAGTATTACCTCTATAAATTAATAATATTGGGACAAAAAATTGATTAATTTAGAAAGGTATTAATTTATCGATAAATTTATAAAATTGTACAAAGTTTGTAAATTCTTACAAAAATTCGATAAAAAATGTAGTTTTTTTCTTTATAATCAATAGTAATTACAAGTAAAAAGCAATGATTAAGTCTAAAAAACAATACAAATTTTTTTGATGTTGTAAAATATTAGAATTGAACACTACAAAGAATTATTAAAAACTGAAAAAAAAAATTATTACAGTCATATTTTACATATAATATTTATAATATATATATTAGTGAATTTATATAATTATTAATTTATACTATTGATGAGACCATATAGTTATATAATATTTTCAAAATTTTTTTTTATCTTATTAATTTATCGATTTGTATCAATTTTTACATTAGTCCTAATTCGGGATTGAATTTTTTTATTAATTGATAAAGGTAAATATATATTTTTTGACGAAGTCTTCTAAATTTTAATTTTTTGACAATTAGTAATAAATACTAATATCCAAAAATCTAAGAAAATAATCTGAGATTATTCTACGAAGTGCAATTGGAAACTAAACATTTATAGCAAAAATAGTTTCAAAATTTTTGTGACGAATTGTGTCAGCGTTATACTGTAGTTTCTCAGTAATACAATGGATTCTTCGCCTCAACGAACAATGTTAAGTCAAGAAATATCCAAACCCAATAACTTGTACTTGACCCGACACACCCGAGGGATCATCACAGGAGAACTATGCTTCTGATCTCGGTTTGTTAAGTTTGGTTTGGGAGTTACCCGTTCTTGAATTATGTCTAAAAGCTTGTCTTCCTTTCTTGGGTGCTTCTGACTCAACCAACTCCTTGAGCTTCTCTAGAGCTGAAATGAGAAATGACTTCATCATCATCATTACCAAAATATAGTTAACAGATTCAATGGCCTCTAATGTCTCCTATGCACTGACAGGGTTCCATAAAACTCTAAATCTACATTTGTAAAGTAATGCTCTAAATCTAAATTCACATGCTCATTAAGAGGTTTAACAACTAAGCAGCAGTGCTGATTCTCAATTCCACATTACTCCCCTATTTTTCATGTCTATCTGCAGAGTGTTTCCTAGAGCTATATACACAAGGCTAGGTACTTACCGGGTGTGTAAGTGGCACGAATGGAATCTAATGAAGTAGGCGGGATCGGATAGATAGGACATGAATCACTCCCAACTTTCTCCAGGAGCTTCGAGAAACGCCTTACCTGAAATTTTTATATATCCGAATGAGCAAATGGAGCTAGAGTCAAGAGCTTCAGTATATAAAAAGTAGCAGAGGATCAGATAGAGGGTGGGTTCCAGCAGTCTTCCTATACATTTATCCTAAGAGATTAATGATTCAGTGAGGTGAGCACAAGATTATGAAACTGAATCTTCTTCCCTGTTTCAGACACAATGCTTTACCTAGTATCTTTTATCTGAGGTACCTCAAGCTTGTGTTTACACATACGTGGACAAGCATATAGAGAACGTGGACAAGCATATAGAGAAAGAATGTTTCTGTGTTTGTGTAGTACATAATATCAGTTTACCTCATGATTACTCAGCAATGTGAAGCAGCGGCCAGCCTGGCCTGCTCTAGCTGTCCGTCCAGCACGATGGATGAAGGTCTTTGCAAATGGTGGCATATCATAATTAATAACATTTGTTACCCCTTTAACATCCATTCCACGTGTTAGAGCATCAGATGCAACAAGAACTTGGATATCACCTTTTCTAAACGCTTTTAGTTCTTTGCTGCAGGCAAATTTTGTTCAATAAATGAGAAGAATTCGTTAGTTCTGAGTTCCAAAGATAGTATACGGTGCTACTAAGTAATGCAAGATTCGAATATTACCTCCGAAGTGATTGGTTAAGACCACCTGAATACTCTTTTGCTTTTATTTTTGGGTCACCAAAAAAGTTGAGTAACTTGCATAGACGACGAGTTGTCTCAACGGAAGATGTGAAAATGATACACTTTTCACCTTCCCATGATTTTAGGAGAGCAACCAAATATACAGGCTTCATTCCGGTTTCGCAAATCTGTTAAAAGACATGGGAAGAAAGTTGTGGAGATAAGCTTTTGTAGATAAATCTTCTGTTAAAGCACAAACTTGATGAAAACCGACACATTAAAGGCACATATATACCAGTCTAAGACATTCCAACTTCTCAGGTAGTCTGTATCGGCTTCCTCCAGTTGTCATGAATAACGGGTGATGCAGGTCAAGCTGAATAAGCTTGCTTGGATCCTGCGTCAATGTAGCTGATAGTACCATTTTCACCAGCCTTGGGTATGGTTTACCCTTGAATCCTCTCTCCACACTTCTGAGATTTTAAAGCAGACATCACATTAGTTCTTTTTAATCAGTTTTGATTACAACGTTTAACATGATCATGTTATTATGTGACTACTATTAGCATACGAAAAGAAATAAGCTAGTAACACGGAACTCACTGTCTACGAACAGTCTGCAGAGAACCAAAAGCGGAAGGAACAAATGGTGTAAATGAAGGAAATAGGCTATCGTCAGATGTCTGAGTCAGTTGCAGAACAGTTGGTAGCCAGGATTGATATGCCTCCCTAAGCAATCTGTCGGTTTCATCAACAACCTGAAACAATTAGCTTCATCGATCAAACGGAAACTAAGAACAAGAAGAACTGAGAAGGCAAATCAGGAAATTCTGCATACAAGGTAACGCAAATGCTCAAGCGTAAAGCCCTTGGTGTTGTTGATATGATCCATCAGCCTTCCTGGTGTTGCTACTAATATGTCCACAGCACTTTCAAGGTTTTGAGAAAGATCATCGGGATCATAGCATATTCCCGCATCAAGTTTAGGTGTCTTGATAAGCTGTGAGATTTCACCAGCTATAGAAGATTGACCCACAGCTGAGCCAACAGATAATCCTACAGCTGGAGCTATTGCATCAAATACATCTTTAACCTAAACTTAGAAATGTGAAAACGGAAGACTTGAGTACAGTACACCATATGCTTGCGATATAGACAAAAAAGCATAAGTGAGAACCTACCTGCAAGGCTAAATCACGTGTTGGCAATACGACTAAAGCACGAAGGCATCTCACAGGACGAGATGCAAGGAGCTGCACAATTGGTAAAGCATAAGAAAGAGTCTTTCCACTTCCTGTTGGAGAGTTAACACAGATGTCTCTTTCAAAACCACCTGGCCCTATAGTTTCATGCCAAACTGCAACTTGCACTGGAAATAGTGAAGATATGCCCATGTTCTCCAATGCCTTCTTCAACCTATCACATCAAAACTTGAAAAATGAGGCATTCATCACGCACCAAGTGATCCAAAACAGTTCTTCTTACTCGTATGAATATTGTAAAGTATATGGTAAAATTTTCAAACAAGAAATTGATCTAAGAAGAAGAAGAGCAAGAGACAGAACATCAGTTTAACACTAAGCAAATTTGGAGGTGTTTTACTTCAGTATTAACAGAAGTGTATACTATTTGAGTATCTAATACTCCAATTCGAAAGAGCAAATAATAACTCGAGAAATCTCTAACTGCAACCAAATCAAAATTTAACCTTTAGAAACGAACAACTTTGACATAGTAAGGTCAAAACGCTGTTGTGTTGCCTAGATTTCCCGAAGCCCAAGTTTCAGTCAAAAGTCGTAAACAGAAAGATAATTCAATCAAAACGAAAAACTTTTAAACAGATAAACGATGTTTACTTGGGATTAAGGCAAGGGAGGGTATCGAGAGCGCAGTTTTCGACATTGCTGACGTCAACCGGAGCTCTCATCCATGGAACAACCGAATCCATCTCTGTCTTATCTTCTTTATCTCTCCCCATACCACCAGCTTTAATCGTTTTCTCTCTGACGACGGCGACGAGGACGAGAGGAAGCACAAGTTGTGACGGTGAGTGGTGAGACAAAAGCTTCTCTCCGGCAAGGGTGTACCAATAGGGTTTTACATTTACTTGTTAATTGTTAACCATGAACCGATTGCTTGAACCGGTAGGTTCCGGTTCATTATTATTGATTAAACTACGCCGTTTGTGTTTGGTCTTATTGAGAGTTGTTATGTTTTTGCTATTACCAAGTTACCATTTTGTCGCTGTTCTTTAGTGTTAGAATGTGTTGTATGTTACTTATGTTTGGTACTTTGTAGATGTTGTCGTACCCTGATCTTGGCTCTCCTCCTTGGATTCTCCAATTGTTGGATGATGCAGTTGACTGTTATATAAAAAGACATTCTTATTCTGAAAACTTGATATTTCTCTCAAATAGTTTCTGTGACTCATTTATACAAACACATCCACAGTTTAAGGAAGTAGAATATATACTATTTATTAAGAGGGTTAACTTCAAAATGTGGATTTTGTTGAGTTTTTTTACATACAACTCTCGGGTTTAAGACACCTCTAAACGAGCTGAACAACAGCAGCCACTCTCAGAGCACCGTTCTGGAGAAGTTCCGAGAGCTCATCAAAGAGCAGTGCGGTGCGCCATCCCCACCCTTTGGGAGCTTTAGGCAGAAGAGTTCCTCTCTGTTTAAAGCTCCCAAACAACATCACTTCTCTTTTCGACGGGCAGATAAGCTACAAGAACAATGAAAATGATATAACTTATGAGGAAACCATGACTAGATGCATCAAAACAAGGGCTTAGAAATGGAATCTTATATGAATTTCAACGAGAACTTGCAAATAGATATTTGTAACATACCTGGTAACGTGCAGTCACTTTGTCACGAGGATCTATGTAAACATGGACCTGAATGTGGCAGAAGAGATTGTTATTTCACAAGACATGACAATTTAAGTAGCTCTAAACAGCTCTTTTATAACAATAGACCACAGAAAACTAACCTTCCTTACTGAATCCACTATCTCTGCTTTGCGGCGGTGAAGAAATAATCCTGTAGATATTGATTATCAAAGTTATGTATACTATGACAGACCAATCTAACGTGAGGAAAACATGTGATCTTGTCATTGTGTTAACTCGGGTTACCGATAGTTCGGCGTCCTTGAGGATCTTCATCATTGAAAGCCTGTATGCTAATCTGGATATGGTATTAAAACATCTTATCAAAACCCATATTTCATTCTTAGAAAGCAAGAACAGCTCGAAGAGAAAGCTTGACGACTTAGTTGTGAGTTTCTGATACCTTCCACAGAGAACCAGCATAGAAGAATTCAGGAGAATGCTCTACATGACCGTTAGCGAGTCTGTGGACATCTTCAAATTCAACTCTGCAGCAATGAAAAAGACACATCTGAGAGGAACTATTTGCCAAACAGGACAAATCAAGGAGTCACCGCAATTGGAATAAACCAAGAGTGTTGTTTACAAGTAAATAAGGCTGGAAACGTTACCCAAAACGAAAGGGAGGAAAGTGACACAAAGGTGTCTTTGTATCAAGTGATATGGTACAACTTGCGTTCTCCCACTCAGTACCTACTGAAGGTTCCTTTGGTTCTGACATTCCAACAGTAGCTCCACTGCCACGCCCTCCCTCAGTTTGTTCTCCACGAGGATTGTTACCAACACCGCTTGTCCCTTGGCTCAACCCAACAAGAGCTGTCAGCCCATCTTTTGAAATTTCTCCACTCTGATCAATTCTACCTTCAGAACCATCACTAGCAATAGATTGCTGACCATTTCTGTTAATAGGGACACGAGAGTACACAAAAGGAGTAGGAGGCCAAGCAGGTGGTGGTACAAATGTAGCTTCGCATCCAATGCCGGCAAGTCCATCAATATGTTGTCCTCTGACACTGATCCTGACAGGCTTAAAGATGCCTATCCCATCGCCTTGAGAAGATTCCGGCACATATACGTTATCCATGTCTCCCATCATATTGTTCTGCACGTTTTCTTGGCAATAATAATTGTTGAAGGTTGCACCATGTGAAACCCCAAATCCTTGTTTACACGCACATGCAATACTGATAAGGCAACACCTTTTGCATGTGTTGGCAGCAACTTCCTGCACCCTTTGACTGAGAAGCATCTGAAATGTAGTCAAACACATAAACATTATTGCATTTATTAACAATATTATTGCATTTGTAATCTAACATGAAACACTAGACTAGAATTGCTCATGTAAATGCCTTAAGTCAAATGTATCAACGCTAAGCACATCAACCATCCCAACATTTCTACAACTGGCTGAATGAGAAAGCAAAGCAAGTTTAAGGACAACGAACCTGCAACCAGAGGCCATCATTCACGGCTTTACAAGGGAAACCCAACTCTTCAAGTTCTTTTCTTGCGTTCAATAGTATTTCAAAAGACATATTGCAATACAGAAGTGAACCACCTTCAAAAGTGTTGACAAATGCACTGTATTCTTCCTCAGTAAATCCATATTTTCCTTTAACAGAGCCTGTACCCTGTCTTGTCCCCACAACCCGTCCACCCCAGGTTAGAGCAGAAACACCACAGTTACCCCACTCATTGACAACGAAACCATCAGAGGAAGAACCTAAAGTAGGAGAATTTCTAGAGTCTGCTCCTGATAACCAACTATCATTACTCAAATGGTATGCTTCTTCAGAAGGTCCTTCAATTGCCACCACACTGCCTTCTGTCTTATCAACAACACTGGTGCAAGGACGACCAAAATTCGTTTGTGAGTTAGAAGATTGCTGAAACACGAGGTTTGAACCTGAAACACCTCTTTGGAAATCAATAACACCTTCTGTGAGTGGAACAATCACATCATCACTAGCATCTCGTAGGTCGGCTTCTATATCTAAATGACCTAACTTACAGTCCAAACTCCTGAAAGAGAAATCATCCATCACATTTTTCCCCTTTGATATAGCAGAATCCAAAGGAAAGCTTGTCTCTCTCTCAAATCTGGAATCTTGATTGGAATGATCTGAGTTGGAGAGAGCACTATTTGCTATGAAGGCGTACAATGCCAGTTCAAACCTTTTTGACATGGAAAGAAACGGTTTATAGAAATTTCTAGATGCAAATACAGTATGAAACCATAATACAGTTAGAGTATGCAATTCACTATACCGTTTTTCTTCACTAGGCACCCATAGTTCATCAGATGTCAGCAATGCACATAGAGTCTGTGCTGAGAGTTTCGGCAGCATCTGACCATAAAATGTGATAAAATAACTAAATAAGTAGCAATTCAGAACTAGAATACTTTTTTATTCTAACTAAACACTAGGTTGAACACTCTTCGTTTTCATTATCAGATGCTTTCGAGATAGAATGACATATAGGATGGAAGACGTTCAAGACATAGGTAGAACGGCATATTTCTAAAATGGGGATACTTTTGCTTTTTTGACATACACCCAAAAGAAACGAGGCCATCACTAACTACATAAAAATCATAATGTCAGTCTAAAGCATAGACATTATATTACCTCTCTCAGTTCCACGGCACCACTTTGACAGAGATAACCCCAGCAAGCATTCCTTACACGTTCTCCATGAATGCCATAGTCTTGGCTCTCAGCAAATACCTAAGTCACAAGTCGAAGAAGCTCTGTATACTCAAGAATCACGGAGACCAATGAGGCTAAAATAAACACATGACTGAGATTCTCAAACCTGATATGCCAGGAAGTTTGAAGTCCTCAGCTCAGAAATAATAAAATCAGTGCATATCGCACACAAATCCTGTCAGACAAAAGCCACTAGTTATTAGATCAATTGATCCAAAAGAAACTATCTTTTGATGCAATCATAAGAATTAATCATACCTGAAGGTCAAGAAAAGAAGCAGCAGCTAAAACACGAAAGGCATTATCATCATCCAGCTTAGGATGGTACCCATACAGATAAGCTAAAGCAACAGAAATTGCGTCTCCATTAACATTTTTATCATCCACAAGTAAGTTCACAACAGGAGAGCTAGCTTCTTTCCATGGACCTTGCAGCATAGTCCTTAAGCAAAATTGCATAGTTTAAAACAAATTGCAAAACCTGAATATCAAAATCCTCCCACAGAAATTCAATATTCAAAAAATTCACCTGAAGTAGGAGCTGCGAGATAGAATCAAGCGGTGGAGATGGTAACTGGATCCCATAGCTTTAACAACAACGTCAGAAAACGCACCAGAGCCGAAACCTTCGGATTGAATATGATCGCATAAAGAAGTAAGATTACAATCGAGAGAACGAAGCTCCGAGGTACTCTGATCACTTTCAGCATGAGGAAGAACCGGTGGCGATGGTTGAGGAGACGGTGGTGGTGGAACCGTCATTCTCATTTGATGATGATGTTGGTGGTGCGTCACCGTCGTTCTAGAGTTTCGATACTCTTGGTCCATCAAAAATGACGCCGGATTCACAATCAATTTGTTCTAGGGAATAGATTCAATTTCAATTGGGGAAAAGAGAAAAGCCATTGAAGACGGAGAATTAGCTTAGCTCTCACTCGCGTGTGGCGCAAAAGTGATAACTTAGACGCTGTCGTTTCTTAAAAGTTATGAAACGACGTCGTGTGAATTGAACAATAAACCAGATAACCGAATCTAATTCATGTAAACCGAACCGATGCTTGTGACCGTTGGAGCCAAAACCTTACCAACGGTCTTTTGCTTTTTTTCCTCTTGAATTTTTGAATATAAAATGCGAAAAAGGTAACAAAAATTTCTCTTTATATTAAGCTTTTCAACCCCACCATTGATTATTATTCCCCTAACGAATTTCAAATCAAAATCTCTCTCTTTCTCTTATCTCTAATGGCGTTGAGGAACATTGAAAACGCTCTTCCGATCTCACAGGAACGACCTAAGAAGCTGGCCAAACTCTCAAAGCAACCGGAGATTGGTCTAAATGACGAAAACAACCCTGTCGCTGTGGCTGAATCGACCGTCGAATACGTTGCTTCTGAGAATCTCAAACCATTTTCAGATCCTGAATCTTCTGTCCAGGTAATTAAATTTCTCAATTGATTCTGAATTTATGTGTAGTAATTTGTTTTTGATGATTATTGATTCAATCTATCACAGAGATTACTTGAAGAATTAGCATCAAAGGATTGGATTAAAGTATGTGACTCATTGAACAACACAAGGAGATTTGCAATTCATCACTCTTCTCTGTTGCTACCAATTCTGTGAGTATTTTTTATTTTTTGACCAGAATCTGAAATCTTATGGAGTTTCTTGGTGATGATTTTGTTTTTGTCAATTTGTAGAGAAAAGCTTATAGTTGTGATGGTGAAGGCGATGAAGAATCCTAGAAGTGCATTGTGCAAGACTTCGATTATGACTTGTTCTGATATCTTCACTGCTTATGGAGAAAAGTTGCTGGAAGGACCTCATTTGAAATCTATGGACGATCTGGTAAAATTGATTTTTGTTTTTTGTTTTTTCCGGTTAGTTTAGCTTTTTGATTGGCTATGGATTGTTGATTTAATAATAAAGTTTGATTTTGGTATCTTGATGGTGAAAATAACAGCTGTTGCAGTTGCTGATGAAAGCTTCACAAGACAAGAAGTTTGTGTGTGAAGAAGCAGAGAAAGCGCTGAACACGATGGTTAACTCGGTGGCTCGCTTGCCGCTTCTGCGTAAGCTTCAGAGTTATGTCCGTCACAGTAACCCTCGTGTCAGGGCCAAAGCTGCTGTGTCTACTTCCAACTGCGTTTCTAAAATGGTATTTTGAATTCTTCAACAATGATTAAAATGCTCAGAGCAAAGTTATTATTTTCTTGAATTGTGTGATTGATATATTTGTCTCTATGTTTGTTATCAGGAGGTAAATGAAATGGAAGAATTTGGGATGATTCTGCTCGCACAAATGGCTGCGGATCAGTTGAGTGACAAGTTGCCAGAGGCAAGGGAAGCTGCAAGGAGTATGGTGAACTCGCTTTTCGAGAAATTTACATGGAATGAAGAAGAAGACGAAGAAGGAAGCAAGCAAGAAGCTTGGAAGAAGTTTTGTGAGAAGAATGTAACAGGGCTTAATGCACAAGCCATGATCAAGATCGTTGCATCTCAATAAAATTCTGAAGATGAAAATGTTGTTCTCTCTGATTCATGTAAAATACGTTTTTACATGATATAAACAATCTTTTTTATTTCTAGTGGATCTGTCCTCTCAATTCCAATGCTACTACCATAATACAACAGAAGCTCAGTGGTTCTTTAAGCTTCATGAAAAATTGTTGTTGTGGAACCATTGTTCTTACTGCCCCTGTCATCTCCACATTGATCATCTCTGGGCTCTCTAGTTTTTTCAGTCCGAAGTAATGTTGTTACTTTTTTCATCTTCGTTCTTGAATCAGAGTTCGCAAAGCTCTTTCAACGTCTTCAAATGGTTGTCCAGCATACAACGTAAGCTGCCTCTTCCTCACAACTATCACATTCTTGCCACCAGAACTAACTTCATCATAAAGATCCTATAAATAAAAATACGATCTCACTGCTCTTAGAATTCAGTATACTCTCAGATCATGAAGAGAAATTAAGGGTTTAAGGAACAAAATTCTCCTAAACAAGTAAACTTCACAGATACAGACATTAATAAAGAAGAATCAAGTTGGTAAAGAAATGAACTATCTACCTTGGTTGTTACGGGAGCTATATCGGCACTGAAATCATCCAAGTCTTCAAAAACTGATTCAAGCAGATAAGAGAAGTTTCTAGCATCACTTTGATCTTCAAATGCAATCATATGTGAAACTTGACCCTCATTTTGTTCCATAGATTCGGTCCTCAAGGTAAAATATCCCTCAGATATGTCTTGATCGATATTACTCCGCATGAGAATTCTCTGAAGAAAAGAGAAAACGGTAAGTGCTGGCTCATAATATTTTGTGATAGTTCGTTCTTGATTGTGAATTAATAATTGGATCTGGCAAAGAAAGCTTTTTAACCAAAAATCCAATATTATTTACCTACCAGCACATAGGGAAGCTTGAGCCACCACAATTTATTCTCTTTCTCAGATTGTTTCTCCTTTGCTCTTCTCAATGGTTTTCCTTTCCTGACGTCTCCATGTTTCTCTGACAATGAAGTGCTACCAAATCCAGAACCAGCTTTCATATTTGGTGTTCCGCCCACTCGATTTCCAGATTTTCTTGACTTCTTAACTTCGTTTGATGGTCGTCTTTGCTCAGATTCCTGAGCAGCACCTAAAATTTTAAGATAAGCTGAAGATTGCAAAATATTTCCTCTTCAAGACTAGTTAGCATATTCCATATAGTTATACTACACAAGCTCAACTTTGCATGCACTTCAAGTCAAAAATAGCTACACGTTCTTTCCAGTCTACTAAATCTCATATTCATCGCTAGACAATCCAATATCTATTCGGTACATCCCTAACAGCACTATTTGTTCTTCCATATTATCACAACTCATCAATGTACTTAAACAAGACGTTGTTGCAGGATTATGCACTTATTCTAAAACCTACCAGAAACCATCTCGGAATCTGACTCTTGTAGTTGTTCTTCAGGATTCTTCTCACCGTCTCGTGATTCACTAGCACTTCCATTTTTCCCTGTCTTCTCAGTCCCAGACATAATCTCATCACTTCCTTTACTTCCACCAAAGCCTTTTACATTACCCATCGGAGGCTTCTCAGCTTTAAACTTGTACTTCTTCTCAAACATCAAACTTTTCTCATCATTTCCAGATTCATCCAACGGTTCTACGCGCAATCCCGCCAAACCTTTCCTCTGTGAATTCAACCGTTTCTCCATGTTAGACAATCTTGCTTCTATCTCTTTCTCAATATCAATCCCAGTTTCATCATCTTCTTCTTGCTTACCCTCACTTTTACGTGCTTCACGTGCCATCATTCTGATCTCTGCAATCTTCTCATTCATTTCAACATCCTCTAGCAAAACCAAATTGTTACCCTCACTATCACTTGAAACTTCCGGCGTTTTCTCGGATTTCGTTGAGTCTCCCAGAAACAAAACAGCACAAACAGTTTGAAAAGCGAATATTCCGATCAACCACAATCCATACTTCGCTACTAACTTCGGAGAGATCTTAGTTGATATACCATTTACCTCATTTGACACAACCGAGCTACTTAAGACCTGAATCTCCTCTACATCAGAAACTACGTCGCTTGAAGGATCATTTTCCGGCGTTTCGATTCCGATTATGACTGTCTCTTGAGGCTTTGGATTTAGGGTTCTAAGGATTTTGGGTCGCAGGTAATTTTTCCTTTTTGATGACTTCGACGAGAACGGAATCGAAGCCGAAGAACACCGGATAACTTTTACAGAAACTCTCCTTCCGGTGGAGTACGACGGAAGGAAACTCGAAGGAGATAAAAAGACGGCGCATCGGAAAACTGCCATGGCTACGGCGGGGATGGTCAGCCACTGAGACTGAGAGTTTCTTATTAGCCACATTGAAAA